>Ga0118677_10001144_pt1 | contig 56846 bp, 44 predicted proteins | sample AliMusrvi5mmetaG_FD_86154 | JGI IMG/M metagenome (GOLD analysis project Ga0118677, IMG submission 86154)
TCCTCCGGCCAGCTCCTCGCCCAGGAAACAGGTTCCACATCGCGGAAAAATACTCGCAATGCCTCCTGCGCTTGGATAACCTGCCACATCGCCTTTCCGCCGTCCGCAAGCTTTTGCAAATACCCACGCACATCCTCCTCCTCCGCCTGTGAAAACCTCTTCGGCTTCAAATACCCGAGAAAACCCAGCACCCATCCCCGGCAGTAATCGTGCATCTTCGGCTCCACCCCGACAATCTTCAGTGCCATCCGGAACCGGACCCACCGGTTCTCCCACACCGAGTTGCCATTCCACTCAAAATGCACGGCATTCATCACGTGTCCACATGAACACTGTTCCTGCGGCAATGTCAATGGATTTTCGTGAAAAAACCCTGAAAATCCGCAAACCCCACCGGGCCAATCATCGCACGTGCAGCTACCCATCAACAGGATGCGTGGAAATATCCACTGTCAGTTTTATTGAAATAGGATAGCACTACCCTATCGCAATAAATTGAATCACTACCCCATCATACGTTCGGCAAAAAATATGCGCTGCCTAAAACAATGCTCATGGTTCATTCTCGCTATCATATTCTTGGGCACGGGTTCATGCGGATTGGCAGACCAAAAACCATCGCGCACACTCTGGCCATTTGCTTCCGTGACACGCCAAGGCAGTGACATTGTGGCAACGCTCGATCAGGAAGCAGGAGATTACATTTTGGGCGGTGTTCCTGGCCAGCATACCGCTGGTCCCGGCGACTCTATTATAATAAAGTCCACTTCAAGCGTTACACTAACAGCCCATATGGGCGGCTTTGTTGTAAGCATCACCACACGTGACAATCATCTTGGTCTTCTCGTCATCAATACCTACAGAACAAGTCCAATGAGCGAGGAAGATCATGTTGAGAGAAAGTTTATCAGAGCAAAATGAGCAGCATAAGAAATAGGCCGAACAGGCTCGTGCAGTTAATCGCTGGCCCGTCAGGAGTTTCGATGAACACGGATTTGACGTTCCACCACTCAGGCACAGGGCCTGCTGGCAGAGGAGCAGGCCGAGTGCCTTCGCTCCCGTTTCCTGCGATCCACCCGCCCCGCCAGCCAGCGATACCTAACGAGGGACGTTCGGGAAAAATATACCCCTCGTGAAGATCCAAGGTAGACTGGTCATTGCGTTGCTCATTTCTATTGGCTGCATTCTTGCCATCTGCATTGGTGTAGCCGTTTTGCTGACAACGCAACAAAGTCATGCGGAAGCAGAGATTGTGAGCAACTTGAAGAAATTGCGTTTGGCACTAGTGCAACGCTCTCTTGACGGGACCGGGAACGGCAATTTGTGGCCTCAATCTTTTGAGGAGGTTACTCCAGCTTACGTTTCCAAACGAGACTTTGATAAGATCACAAATGGTCTTGCCATTGTTTATTATCGTCCGGTGGACGACGTGACTGAAAAGAGTGATGTCATTTTGTTGTCAGCAGGCTCAAAATATGGCGTGTTTGAATGCACCAAAGCTGGAGACGTGCACCACAATGCATCAAAAAAATAATCCGAACAGGCTCGTGCAGTTAATCGCTGGCCGTCAGGAGTTTCGATGAACACCGATTTGACGTGCCACCGCTCAGGCACAGGGCCTGCTGTCAGAAAAGCAGGCCGAGTGCCTTCGCTCCCAGTCCTTGCGATCCACCCGCCCCGCCAGCCAGCGATACCTGACGAGGGACGTTCGACCATGCAAGAGAACCAACTCCCAACTACGATGACGAATGGACATTCTGAAGAATACTTCAAGGACTACCGAGACTTCTGGTGGAATCATGATTTCTTGGAATTGATGGCGTCTCGTCTCCACCTTGGAGATTGCACGACATTGCTGGATGTCGGCTGTGGTCAGTGCCACTGGAGTAGGCTCCTTGTTGCGTTCATGAAAAAACCCTCGGAGGTTCATGCTGTAGATAGCGATCCTAAGTGGGCTGCGGGCGGCGCTGAATTAACGCGCTTTTTCGAAACTCAATGTGCAACCATTCAATTCAAGCATGGCGATGCACAAGCATTGCCCTATGACGACAGCTCATTTGACGTGGTGACCTGCCAGACAACACTCATCCATCTGCGTAACCCAAAGGCCGCCATATCGGAAATGCATCGAGTTGCAAAACCAGGTGGTTTAGTGCTGTGTGTCGAACCAAACAATGTTGCTGGTTCTTTAGTGAAATCGAACTTGACGGAAGAGGATTCCATCGAGGCTATCATCAAAGATGTCAAATATGCATTAGCGATTGAGCGTGGAAAGAAGTTGTTGGGTGAAGGCGACAATTCGTATGGTGATTTACTGCCAGGCGCTTTCGCGGATGTTGGTCTAGACGATATTCGAGTTTATTTATCTGACAAGGCAACTCCCATGTATCGGCCATACAAAGCACCTGAACAGCAAGCAATGCTTCGGACAATTCAGGATTGGGAAACCTCAAATTCTGGCCCTCACGATTGGGCGGAGCAAGCGCGTTATCTGAATGCTCTCGGCCAAGAGTCCGATGGCTTGTGTGAAGAGATGCAGAAACGCTCTCAGGTCGAAATGATCCGCTATTTTGATGCGGTCAAAACCGGATGTTATTTCACAGCTGGAGGAACATTAATGTACTTAGTTTCTGGCCGAAAAGTCGAACCAGACAGTGCACGCCGACAGCTCTTCGGGCGGGTTGTTGAAACCATTCACCATGATTAAACCCTCAACCGGCATTCACCGGCCGCTTCCAGAGAGCCGTTGGTGACCTCAGCGTTGGGAAAAAATATATTGCGAGACTCTGGCACCTCACCTACAATCCAGACATGATGACGTTGGCGGAAGTTGAAAATCTTGCTTTTGAACTCCCTGAGCAACAGCGGGCTACGCTGGCATCACGTATTCTCGACAGTCTGCCTCCACTGTTTGCCGGCTCGGATGATGGAATTGCAGAAGCTGAGCATCGGAACTCCGAACTAGACGCAGATCCCAGCAAGGGAATCAATCTTGAGCAGTTCGACCGTCTGATCGCCCAACGCAGATGAGTCTGCGGGTTGTATTCCATACGAAGGTTTTCTCGGAGGTTGATGCAATCATGGATTATTATGAGCGGGTTGCTGGCATTCAGCTTGCTGTGGTGGCACCATTGGAAGATCGGAAGAAGCCGGGATCGGAGGGCGTCCCCGCCTGGCGGACTTCCCCGGTGCGCCCTCCTTCGGCCACGGCCGCGGTGATCGTTTCTTTGTGGACATCGAGCCCGATGTATATTTCAGTTTTGGTCATATGGTGAGTTTGTCAGTTCGCGTTTCACTTGTTGGTTCAGACCGAGTCTCCGCCCAACACGGAGTCGTTCTTGCGGATAGGCCCTTGACGGGCAGCCCGCGTCTTATGAACGGCAAACACACCACCATTTTTCAAGGCAGAAGTCGCCGTTCCAAGTTGGCCCAGCAACCATAAAGTCTAGGCCCCACGCAACAGCCGCCGTGCCATGAATGTTCAGCTCAGACCTGTCACCATCGCGAATCGCGGGTACCTCGAGGACATTGAGCCTGGGGAACCGCAGCGTTACTGGGTGCACTCCAACTGGTACTGGCACCAGCAGTCACTGGACAACCCAAACATCACGTTCCGCATGGTTCATGTGGCGTCGGAGGAAGCTCCAGTCGGAATGGTCGCGTACGGGCCGATGTACCTGGACGAGGCACTTACAAGGCGGGTATCCGGAGCGTACGAGATCACTCATCTCGTACTGGACGTCAAGTATCAGAGGAGAGGCCTGGGTGCGATCGTATGCAATGCCGTTCTTGCAGCGCTGCTCGAGCTTCCGGACTGCCAGCGTGTAGTCGTCGCCGTGCATCCAGACAACAATGCCTCAGCGGCCTTCTTTCTATCGCTCAGCTTTGCGCCAACAGAGTTGCGGAACTATGACCAAGACCTTATCCTCGAGTACCGGGGACAACGTGAAGCCTAACCAGACGAATGCTGCCAACTGGCTGTCCGCTTTTTTTTCGAAAGTTCCATGAAAACTAAAATCTCAACCCAGCAATCAACGCGGCGCTGCCAGCCGGTGGCAGACTCGTGACGTTGGCAAAAAATATTCCCATGCAACGCTGCATGTGGTATGTTTCATAAATGCGACAGTTCTGCGCATCGGAGCGTTCCGTTTTCACTTCTACACCGACGAGGGAAGTGAGCCTCCCCATATCCATGTCCGGACGCCTGACGGAGACTGCAAATTCTGGCTGGAGCCTTCCATTTTTCTCGCAAGCAACCGGGGAGTAAGATCGCATGACCTGCGACAGATCGAACGCCTCGTTTTCGAAAATCAACAAGAACTGAACAAAGCATATTATGAACGCCATCCTCGCTGAACCACCGATTTCCTTGGAGCCGGCCGCTGTGCGTGCTTGGACCGAAGGAAGAACAATATATATCGAACTGCATGACGGGCGCTTTGTCGGGTTTCCGGCCGACCGTTTTCGACGCTTGGCTGCGGCCACAGATCAACAGTTGAAACAAGTTGAAGTCGAGGTGAATGGTTTTGCGCTGCGCTGGGAGGAATTGGATGAGGATATCACCGTGCCAGGAATTCTTGCCGGTCGCTTCGAACTCCCTCCAAAATAAATCTTGCTCGTAGCAGATATCGGTGAGCAGGTTGTTGCAACGCTGCAAATGACATTTATTCAGCATCTGATTTCACGTGCGTTTCGCCGGGCTGTGGTCGAGGCCATCTTTGTCCATCCAGATTATCAGGGAAAGGGGATTGGAGCCGCCTTGATTCACTCCGCCATTGAGCACGCCACATCCGCCCGGTGCATCGCGGTTGAATTGACGTCAAATAAGTTGAGAGATAAGGCGCATGGGTTTTACCAGAAGATGGGGTTTGTCTCGTCTCACGAAGGTTTCAAGCTTAGCCTTTGGAAGGCCGGACCAGTCAGCGCGCCCAACGCCTCTCCGGGCGGGCCGTTACCGAAAGCTCCCCATGGCTAAATCGTCAACCAGCATTCGTCTGCCGCCAGCAGAAAGCCGCGGGTGGCTTGGGGCGTTGAACAATTATGCATAGCTCCGGCCAACTTTAATTTAGATAACGTATTTCATGAACAGAGAAATAACAGTTGTCAGCGTGTTCGGTGATTCAGGAGTCGGAAAAACGAGTTTAACAGAGAAGCTTCTTGAAGTGATGCCGAAGGACCAGGCGTGTCATATTAACGCTGATTACTACCTGGAAGACAGGGGCGAGAGCCTGGCCGATATATCATGCGACTTCACGTTGTTGGAGTCGCACATTTCACAGCCGGTCGGAACCGTTTGCCATTATCCCGAATATGATTTTCGGGCATTCAAGCGAACGGGCGAAACATCCGAGTGGAACAAATTTGTTTTGCGGCCGGTCATTTTAGCGCCCTTCATGCATCCATTTCTCTCGGCGGATTTATTCATCCATCTCGACATGCCCATGGAGCAAGCTGTGAAACGCGTTTTGCTGCGCCACCCGCCAGAAGCTTGGGAATGGAGCAGACTATTGGCTGAGAAATGGAGGGAGATTCCGAGCACGCGGAACTTAGAAGCCGTGAAGAGGCTTCCGCACAAGCTCGTTCTTGATGCGACCCTTCCAATTGAGGAAAATGCCGCCTCCGCTATGAAATACATCACGGACGCGGTGGAAGGAAAATCAAAGAAGTTCAACCAGGCGCGGCAGGTAACCGGCTTAGCGCCTTAACCCCGAAAACGGCGTTTCTTGTAGAGGTTGCAACGCAGGACGCGAAGCGTCCGAGGCCGGGCTTTCCATTCTGAAAGAATTTCTCAATCGCCGTTTTCGGGCTAATTTGACTTACCGCGAGAGCCAGCGGATTCCGTCGGCTTCGAACAGCGCGGCGAGGAGGCGGAGTTTTCCGTTTTCGATGACCGCTCTCGCCCCGAGCGGCATGTGGCATCCGCCGCCGAGCCGGTGGAGGAGTTCGCGCTCCGCGCGCACGCAGAGCGCTGTGGGTTCGTGGTGGATGGCGGCGAGCAGGCTGCGGGTATTATTGTCGTCGGCACGGCACTCGACGGCGACGGCCCCCTGCCCGGGAGCCGGGAGCATTTCCTCGATAACCGTCACCCGCAGGCCATCGGGGAGGATATTTGTTCCGAGGCGCGCCAGCGCGGCGCTTGCTACGACGAGGGCGTCGAGCTCGGGGTTCCCGAGAACTTTGCGCAGGCGCGTCGGGACGTTCCCGCGGATTTCGACGACCTGCAAATCAGGGCGGAGGAGGAGCATCTGGTTTTTCCGGCGGAGGCTCGACGTGGCCACCGTCGCCTCGGGAGGAAGCCCTTTCCATCCTCCCGCGTGTTTCGAGGCCAAGGCGTCGGAGGTGTCGGCCCGTTCGAGAATCGCGCCGAGGACCAGTCCCGGCGGTTGTTCGGTGGGGAGATCCTTCAGGCTGTGCACGGCGGCGTGGACGGAGCCGTTGAGCAGGGCTTCCTCCAGCTCTTTGGTGAACAGCCCTTTTTCTAAGGAGCCCGGAGCGGAGAGGCTGACATCGAGGCGTTTGTCGCCGGTGGTATTAATGGTTTTCTCCTCGAGGGCCAGACCGGGATGCGCCAAGGCGAGCCGGGCGGCCACGTCGCGCGTCTGCACGAGTGCGAGGTCGCTGCCGCGTGTGCCGAGAACCATTGCTTTCATTTGAGAAAGGCGATGTGGTTGCGAGTCCACCCGACGAACTCGGCGACATGCTGGTCGATCAGTTTTTCGCAGCGCACGACTTCCGCCCGGCGGACCTCCAGCGACTGGCGGACGATTTCTTCCAGCGAGTCGATGTCGTAGAGATAGACGCCGTCCAGTTCGTTCAACGCGGCCTCCGCGTCGCGGGGGACGGCGAGATCGATGATGAAAAGCGGGCGGCCGTCCCGGCGTTTCAGCAGGGGTTCGATCTTTTCGCGGGTCACGATCGGGTGCGGGGCGGCAGTCGAGCAGATCAGGATGTCCACGTTGTCGAAGGCGTTGTGCCAGTTGTCGAAGTGGACGGCCATTCCCCCGATCTCCTCCGCCAGGCGCGCCGCGCGGTCGAAGGTGCGGTTCGCGACGATGACGGTGCCCACCCCGCGGGAAACGAGGCTCCGCGCGGTCCGCTCGCTCACGTCACCGGCCCCGAGAATCATGATCGTGCGCCCGTCCAGCCCCCCGAAGATTTTCCCGGCAAGATCGACGGCGACCGAGCCGACCGACGTGGACCCGCGGGTGATCTGGGTTTCGCTGCGGACCTGCTTGGCCACGCGGAAGGCGTGCTGGAAAAGCTTGTTGAGATGGCGGGTGGTCGCCCCGCAACCGGTGGCTGCGGCATACGCCTGCTTGAGCTGGCCGAGGATCTCGGTCTCGCCGATGACCATCGAATCCAGGCCGCTCGCGACCCGGAACAGATGCCGGATGCTCGCGGGGGATTCGTGCGTGTAGAGCGGGGCGTCGTTCCCGCCGTTGCGTTCCTGCAGGTATCCGCGCAGCCCGTCCAGCACCCGGAGCGGGCAGACGCTCGCCGTGTAATACTCGACCCGGTTGCAGGTCGAAACGATCACCGCCCCCGCGAGCCCGTCGATCCTGCGGACCAGCGCGAGCGCCGTCTCGAGCTCGTGCGGGCCGACGGCATATTTTTCCCGGATACCGACCGTCGCGCTCCGGTGGTTGATGCCCGCGCAGACGATGTTCATTTGAGCGAGGAAAGGTATTGGATGGCCGGAAGCGCCAGCAGGGCCGCGCCGAACACGAGCATCGAAGCCTCCGCCGTGCGCCGCGGCGGCAGGCGACGGAATTCTCGCAGGACCAGGATCGCCCCGTATCCCGCCCAGATAAGAACCGAGGCCAAGAACTTCAGGCCGTTGACGTGGACCCCGCCGATGTGCCCGGCCGCAAACCCGGCCGCGAACCCGGCGGTCAGCAGCCCGAAGCCGAGCCGGATCAGGCGGGCGTTCGCGACACCGAGGTCGGTGATCGGCGGAAGGTTGTAGAGAAGCGCGCCTGCCTTGTGCCTTTTCAACTGCCGGTCCTGCACCAGATACATCAGCCCCGCGACCGCCGCCAGGCCGAAGGCCCCGTAGGCGACCAGGCTCAGCGCCGCGTGCAATTCGGTCCAGGGATCGTGGTCGAAGCGCCCTTGCGCGGCCGGGCCGACCGGCCCGAGTTGCGCGAACAGGAGGACGAGAAAAACCAGCGGCGACGTGAACGCGCCCAGCAGGGAAAGGTGGTAGGCCGGACCGATGACCAGGTAGATCAGCAGGATCGACCAGCTCACGAAGACCAGGACGTCGAAAAGCGAGTTGATCGGGCACGAGCGCTGCGCATGCCCCCGGCCCCACAGATCCAGCGTGAGGAGCAAAAACCCGCCGAGGATGGCGACCAGGTTGACCCGGCCGGGCCGGAACCGTCCGGCACCCAGCGCAAACAGCGTGTAGCCGAAGCTCAGAAGCAGGCAAAAAGTCGCGCCGGTCAGCAACAAACGGTCCATGGAGAAACTGGCTATTTGCTCCCGGGCTTGACCGCCGGCGTGCCTTTCAGATCCTCTGGAAGGTTTTCCGGGTCGAAGGTCTCGACGTCCATCTGCACGAGGGAAACATACGGGCACCCGAAGTCGGGAAGCGCCCCGCCGCTGCGGTCGACGATCGAGCCCGCCGCGGAGACGATCCCGCCATGGTCGCGCACGATCTGGATCGTCTCCTGGACCCGCCCGCCGCGCGTCACCACATCCTCGGCCACCAGAAATTTTTCTCCGGGTTTGATCGTGAATCCCCGCCGGATGACGAGCCCGCCGGTGCCGTCTTTTTCGGCGAAGATGTGGCGCTTGCCCAGATGCCGGGCGACCTCCTGCCCGACAATGATCCCGCCGACCGCCGGGGAGATCACGGTCGTGGCCTCGTAGGAGCCGAGTTTGTCGGCGAGGCGCCCGCACACGCGGGCGGCGATCGCGGCATCCTGGAGCAGCAGCGCGCACTGGAAAAATTCGCGGCTATGGAGCCCGCTGCGCAAAATAAAATGGCCGTGCAGGAGGGCGCCGGTCTGGCGGAAGAGGTCGAGGATTTCGTTCATGGGCTTGTGGTCAGTTGGGCATCAGGCCGAGGCCTTTGAGCGAGGCTTCGTCGAAGCGCCCGGTCTGCCGGAAGCCCGCGCTTTTCTGCCAGGCCTTGAGGGCGGACACGAGGGCGGGATTGGGCAGGCCGTCTTCGGGCCCGCTGTAATATTTGAGGAGCTTCAGTTTATTCTGTGCCTGCCGGGTCACCGCGACCTGCTTCTCGGGCCCCGAGGAAACATACGGCCCGCCCTTGAAAATATCGGCAATGGCGACATAGGCGGGCGCGGGAGTCGAGCCCTTGATCCCCAGCTTCTCGAGCGTCTGGCGGTTCAGCTCCCCGGTGACCTTCAGGTTTTGCGCGATCTGATACCGCCGGACCGCCGCGCTCGTCTGGCTTCCGGTCTGGCCGTCGGCCTCGCCTTTGTAGAACCCGAGCCCCGCGAGCTTTTTCTGCGTGGCCAGCACGGTCTCGTCCGCCCGGATGGTGGCGGGGAGCAGCGCGACAGCAAGGGCAAGGGCAAGTCGTTGGACCATGTAAATCCTCTAGCGGATCCCGCCGGGTTAGGCAAGGCAAGCCGCGCCCTCGCGGGTCGCGCGCGGGCTTGCGTCTGCCGCACAGAAGAAACTGGCCAACGCGGACACGCGTCGAATATGAAGGACCGCGTCATGCCGAAATATCTCACGCGAACAGGAATCCCGGGGGCGGTCGCGATCTTCGTTTTCGCCGCGACCGCGGCGATGGCGGGGCTGCCGCCGGAGGGGCCGATGCGCGAGTGGACGTTTCCGGGAGGGGTTGCTACCAAGGCTGCCCTGCAGACATTTGATGGGAAGACGGCGGGACTCCGGCTGTTGAACGGCGGGCGCACCAGCGTTCCGGCGGAATCCCTCGGCGAGGCGGACCGCGCGTATTTGACCGAGTGGCAGGAGCGGCAGCCGGTCGCGATGCCGGACCAGGTCGGCGTGGACAGCAGCAAGGTTCTTGTCGAGGTCGTGGGCGAGGACGAGCAGAACGGGAAATTTGTTTACCGCACGCAGCACTTCGAGTTCGCGAGCGACGGAAAGCTCACCCAGAACCTGCTGCGCGATGTGGCCCGGAATTTCGAGGCGACCTACGAGCTGCTGAAGGCGCTGCCGTGGGGGGTCCGCCCGCAGCCAGAGGAGGGCGACCGCTTCCACGCGCTGCTGGTGCGTTCTCGCGAGCGCTACAAAGAGGAGGGAGGAGCGCCGAACAGCGGAGGCATCTATTTCCGGTCCCGCAAACTTTTCATCGTCCCGTTCGAGAGCCTCGGCATCGAGCGGCTCGGGAAAAGTTTTGCCAAGTCCACCGACTACCGTTCGGACACGCTGGTCCACGAACTCACCCACCAGATGATGCACGCCTGGCTGGAGATCCTGCCTCAGTGGGTCATCGAGGGAACGGCGGAATACACCAACGCCATCCCCCTCCGGCTCGGCGTCTTCCGGGTTTCCGCGGCCAGGAGCGGGCTCAGGGATTACGTCGCTTTTCTCAAGGCCCGCGGCGGGGTTCCGGAGCCGTTCCCGATCGAGAAGCTCTTCGGGATCAGCGGCAAAGAATGGTCCGCGACGCTCGAACGGAGCCCCGGGGAATCCCGCCGCATGTATTTCACCGCCTATCTCCTCGTGAATTATTTCATGCACATGGACGGCAAAGGCGACGGGGCCGTGTTCGTGAAATACATGCGCGCCGTCGGCAAGGTTCTCGAACAGATCGAAAAATACCAAACGGATGCCGAGGCGTTCAAGAAGCTCCCCGGCGTCGAGGTCCTGCCCGACGGGCGCTACCGCTGGCCGGACACATTGACACCGCCACCGCGACCCGAGATCCTTGCCTCGCCGGAGAAGCGCGCGGAATTTGAAAAATCCACGCTCGACATCCTTCTGAACGGGAGGACGACCGCCGAGCTCATGGACCAGATCCGTTCCGCCTACCGGCGCGCCGGCATCAAGCTTTGACCATCGCCCTGAGCGGAACCGAACAGCTCATCGAAAACAACAGGGCGTGAGAGATGCGGGTTTGATGCCCTCGTGGCAGGTAATCCGGCCGTTCATCATGGTGAGATCGACCTTGGTATTGCTGATGTCGGAGGGTGGAATCTTGTGCAGATCTTTTTCCAGCACCACGATGTCCGCGAGCTTACCGACCTTCAGCGAGCCGATTTTTTCCTCTAGCCCGAGCACGTAGGCCGCGTCCAGCGTCGAGGCCTTGAGAGCTTGGTCCAGAGTGATGCGCTCGTTTTCTGGCGGCAAGACGGGCATGAATTCCTCCTTTCCGAACCGCGGCAAGATCCCCCGCGTGATCGCCACCTGGATGGCGTCTAGCGGGCGATAGGTGACGATGTAGCCCGAGGCGGGCCAGTCCGTCCCGAACGCGACGCGCCCGCCCGCCTTCAGAACGGAGTTGTGGCGGAAGAATTCCTGGAAAGCCACGTCCTGGCCGACGATCTCCGTCGTCCTTTTGATGGTCGGGTCAGGCATGGCTCACTGGGCCGAGCTTTGCATCGTCACGTCCAGCTTTGCAAAGCGGGGGACATCCTGATCGCTGACGAAGATATTGTGAGCCGAGGCGTGGCGCGACGGGCTGTTGGGATAAGCCTTGCGCGCCTGCTCGACGGCGTCGAGGTAGGTGCGGACCGCTCCATCCCCGTAGTTATGGGAGTGGGTATCAACGCCATTGGCCTGCGCTTTGAGCACGGCAGCTTTGACCAGCTTCTCATCTATCGCATACTCGCCAAGAAAGCCGGGCCGGTCGGCATAAGGCTGGAGCATGACTGCCGTGTGCTGTGCCTCGCCGCCGTCGAGCATGATCTTCAGTGCCCGGACTTGCACGAGCTCCGAGTTGAACTTCTTGCGCAACGCCAGCACGTCACTTACAGGGTCAGTGATTGCCGGGCTGTTCCAATAATAGCTGGCGACGATCCGCACCGGCAGCTTGTTCTCTTTTTCCAACCGCTGGTATCCCTCGAGGCCGCGGTCGGTCGGTATCGTGCCCATTCCGGCATCAAAAAGGGCCGTTATTCCCGAAGATGCAAACTCCTGAAACTTGTCGGCCGCAGCGGCGATCACGGCTTCCGGCGTCGGAGGGTTCAGTTTGGCCATGACCATCTGTTCGGCGACGGTCTCCACGACCCAACCGGTCGGCCCGTTGGTTTTGGGATCGCGCTGGAAGAAGCTCACGCCCGGCGCGGGATCGGGAGTCTTGGCATCAATTCCAGCCATTTCGAGCGCCTTGCTGTTCAGCCATGCGCTGTGAGCGTCGATGGCAACGAGAATCACCGGCTTGTCGGGAAACACCTTGTCCAGAACCTCCTTGGTCGGGCCTGTCGTCGGGAACAGGGTGTAGCGCCAGCCAAACCCTTGAATAAGTTTGGCATCAGGGTGAGCGTCCGCCCATGCCTTCGTCCTTGCCAGGACCTTGTCCACAGAGTCGCAAGGCAGGTCGGCACCTGAGGCAACTATGGCCAAGGTGGGATGGATATGTGACTCGACAAAGCCCGGCAACAGCATCTTGCCGCCCAGGTCGATGACCTGCGTGTGTTTCCCCACGTGGGCCTCGGCACCTTTGTTGTCCCCCACGTAGGAAATCTCCTTGCCCGTGACGGCGACGGCCTCGGCTTTCGGGGCGGCGGCATCCATCGTATAGACCGCCCCATTTTTGAAAACGTAGTCGGCCTCTTTGTTTGCGGCACCGCGCGCGGCTGCCACCGAGCAAAAAAGCAGGGCAGGCAGGAGGAAACGGGCCAGATGGATTACCGGCGCTCTCCCGCCGGAGATACTTGGGATGGGTGGTTCTATTTTCATGCGGGGTTATTCGGTGGCGGTTCTTTCAGGGATTTGGGCATTGCCCCTCATCCTCGGTTCAGTGGCCGGACGCCTTTGAAAAGACGTTCAAAACGACGCACCCGGCGATGATGAGAGCGACCCCGCAGACGGCAGGCAAATCGAGCGCTTGCTTGAAGACCAGCCACGAGATCCCCACGATCAACGCCGAGCCGAGCCCGGACCAGACGGCATACGCGATCCCCAGCGGGACCGTCCGCACCGTGATGGACAGGAAAAAAAACGCGAGCCCGTAACCCGCGACCACGACCAGGGACGGCCAGAGGCGCGAGAACCCGTCGCAAGCTTTCAATGCCGAAGTCCCGATGACTTCGGACAGGATGGCAATAACCAGCGAAAAGTAAGCATTCATCATTTTAGAAAAAACGCCCCGCTCAGATCCGAGCGGTTGCCCAGCTCGACGCAACAAAACTTACCGGTTTCAGGCTTCACGCGCAACACCCAACCATCAACTCTCAACATCTGTTTTCGGGCTAATCGCTTTGCAGTTCCGAAAGCTGGCATTACACGACCCGGCCCAAAAGCGTGGTGAGGTAGGGCAGGAGCTGCTTTTTGCGCGAGACCACGCCGTCGAGCTTCCAGGCTCCGGGCCCCTCGTCGGGAAAATCGACCAGTCGCGTGAAGTTGTCCGGCCCGCAGAGCAGCAGGATCGAGTTCTGCGTGTTCACGTCGGTGACGAGCAGGGCCGAGAAGAAATAGTTGTTCGACGAGCGGTAGGCTTCGAGCGCCGCGACCAGCTCGTCGCGCTTCTCCGGGAGGTGCGAGAAGCTGAGCTCCTCGATCTGCGAAACGCTGAACCGGAACCCGCGCTCGGCGTATTCCTTGCAGTCGGCCGTGATCGCCTGCTTCGACGCCATCGTCAGGAGCGGGGAGCCGACCGAGAATATTTCCGAGGCGAGATCGGACGGGCGGACGCCGCTGAGCTTCGCGAGATCTTCGAGGGCCTTGCGGTCGGCGTCCGTCGTGGTGGGGGAGGACAGGTTGAGCGTGTCGGAAATGACCCCGCACATCAGGAGCCCTGCGAGATTTTTTGGAATCGGGATCCCGGACTGTTGGTAGCAGGCGGCGACGATCGTGCAGGTCGATCCCACCGGGCGGTTGAGGAAAAGGATCGGCTGGTGGGTCGGCGCGACCCCGATCCGGTGGTGGTCGATAATCTCGACGACAGGGATCTCGTCCGCCCCGTGCACCGCCTGGCTGAGCTCGTTGTGATCGACCAGGATCAGCTGGTGCGGCACCGGCTTCAAAAAATCGCTTTTGGAAAGGATCCCCTCGAGCCGCCCGTCCGGCCCCAAGACCGGAAACGCGAATTGCGAGGACATGGTCACATCGGCCCTGGCTTCGCGGAGCGGCATGTCGGCCGGCAGGCTCATGAATTCCGGCTGGAGCATCTTCCCCGATGTCACCGCCGCGCGCGCCAGGAGGACGGTCGTCGCCGTGTCGTAGGGCGAGGAGATGAGCGTGACGCCGCGCTCTTTCGCCAGGGCGAGCACGGGCTTTTTCGCGGGAAAATTGTTCGTGATGACGAGCGCGCGGACGCCGGCCTTGATCGAGAGCTCCTGGATGTTCCAGCGGTCGCCGACGATGAGGACGGTGGATTTCACGTCGAGCTCCCCGAGCCGCTTCGTGAACGTCGTCGTGTGCATCGCCGCGACCACGAGGTCGTGCGGGTACACCTCGGTGTCCTCCGGCCCCGCCAAGAGGGTTCCGTGAATCGAGGCCTGGATGTCGGCCAGCGAGGCGTCCACCACCCGCGCCGACGAGATCCGGTCGAGCGGAGGAAAAAGATACTGGCTCAGCTTGAACGCCGAGATCAGCCCGACGCAACGCCCGTCGTCATCAACGACCGGCAGCCCGCGGAACCGGGTCTCCCCGATCCGCGTCATCGCTTCATAGACCGGGCTCTTGCAGTGCGCGCTCACCACGTCGCGCTCCATCACGTGCTCGATGCGCGGGTACACGTCGCTCAGGAACACGGGGGCCTCGAAACCGAATTTCCCCAGGCCGAAATCGATCCGCTCGTTCGTGTGGCCGCACCGCGCGGCGAGCACGTCAGGCAGCCCGGTCGCGGCCTTGAACTCCGCATACCCGATCGCGGAACAGATCGCGTCCATGTCGGGGTTCTTGTGTCCGATGACGACGGTGATCATTGTTTTCGAGTGGGGCTGTTGATGACGTTCTTGCCGGAAGATCACAAGGTGACGAGTTGCTCCATATCGAACTTCCTCGAAAAGGGGTCGAGGATTCGGAGCGAGCGGATGGCCAGGCCATCCTGCATGTCCTCGCTGAGAAGGATGGTTGCCCCGCAGTCCAGGGCCGAGGCCGCGACCAGGCTGTCCCACCAAGACAACTTCCATCGGTCTTCGATTTCCCAAGCGCTTTCCAGGACCCCCGCGCCGACCGGGCGGGGATTCCATTCCATCAGGTCACGGACATCCTGCCGGGCCTCGGTCCGGGAAAGTCCGGGCTCCAGTTTCCGGGTCACTGTCACGTAGTATTCCTGCAAAACTTGGGCGCTCAGCCTGCCTGTGCGGCTGCGCCAAAGAACGCCCAGTATTTCCGCCGCCCGCGCCTGCTTCCCCGGGTCGCTTTTGTCCCGCGCGTAAACCAGGATGTTTGTGTCAACGAAGGGCATGCCGGTCGTGGAGCGAATCGCGGGGCGGGTAGGGAGCGGGCTTGGCCTGGAGTGAACGGGCCCCTCTGCGCAAGAATCTGGTCATGGCTGCCTGATACTTCGTCTCTCCTTCAATCTTCTCTGTCACCAGCCGACAGAGGTATTGCGACACGCTCGTTTCGGCCTCGGCAGCCAGGACGCGGGTCTTGCGGCCTATGGCATCAGGAAGCGCAACCGTGATGTTTTTCATAACACGAGAATAGTGTTACACGGATTTCGTGTCAATGCCTCTTTTCTTGGCTGGCACGGGCGGCGTGCGTCAGGAATGTGTCAGTCCCGCGTTTTGTCGCATTTCTCCGGATGCCATGTGTTTTGCATGGGCTCGGCTGGTGGACATGAAAGCCGTCAGTTCCCTTGTTTCCTCCATGGCAGACCGGAGTTTTTGGGATTCTCATGCGCCGCGCTGGCGGAATGTTCTTGAACTTCCGAGCGCAGCGCGAATCTTGGAGCCATGTTTCGCGCACTCCTTCTGATCCTGCTGGCCGGGACGCTGACCGCCGGGGCGGCCGCCCAAAAGGAATACATCCTCGTCAGCGGCGGCCCGTCGCTCATCGAATGGGAAAAATTCAAGGCCACCCCGCACGACCGCTGGTGGGGGAACTTCGTCCGCGCGGCCCGCGTGCGCATCGAGGAGCTCCGGAAAAAAGAGGGGCCGGACGCGCTGATCACCTGGATGGTTTACAAGCGCGGCTACGCCCGCCGCGCCGAGCGCCAAGACAAAACCGACCTCATCGCGAACATCGTCTCCGTCCGCGACAAATACCACGTCAACCTCGTGTGGATCACCTCCGGCGACGACGTCATCAACTACTTGAACGCCGGGCGCCCGCGCTCGGAGGTCAAGATCGCCGACTTCGAGTTTTTCGGCCACTCGAACCGCGCGTGCTTCATGTTCGACTACAGCAACGAGATCGACAGCGGATCGAAAAGCTGGCTCCACGAAAAGGATCTCTGCAAAATCCAACGTGGGCTCTTCACCCGCGACGCCTTCGTGAAAAGCTGGAGCTGCCACACCGGCGAGAGCATGAGCAGATACTGGCGCGCGGCGACCGGCAAGAGGATGATCGGGGCGATCGGCAAAACCGACTACGCGAACGGCGACCAGCGCGGCTGGACCCCGGCCCTGAGCGAGGGCGCCCGCTGGGGCGGGTAAACCCGTAAACGGATTTTAGACAGAATTAACAGAATGGACAGAATTCAGCGGAAGGGACTTGCAACAGGAGGAAGAGGAACATTTCAGGACAGTGTGGATTCCGTGTCACTCATTCCGTTAATTTTGTTAATTCTGTCAAAACTTCTTCCATCGCTGGATCCGGGATGAACCCCCTTTCCGGAAACAGGCTATCCCGCATCTCTCACACTCCGGTTTGAGAGGCCGCAGGCTGTAGTCGTGGTCTGTGACCGCGGCCGGTCGCTTGGCAGGCAAGCGGGGATCGGCGCTCATAGAGCACCCCTACAACTCGACCGTGAGAGATGCGGGCTTCGTCAGGAATTCCCGGATGAGCTCTTCGATCACCGCATCGTCCATCGGGCGGACCGCGCCGAGCGGGCGGCTGTTGATGACCGCCTCGGCCGTCGATTCCAGCACCTCGAGCCGGTCGAACGCATCGAGCAGCGATGTGCCCAGCACCATCACCCCGTCGTTTTCCAACAGGCTCACCGGAAAGTCCGGGCGGACCAGATCGGCAAACCCGGAAGGTTCGCCGTAGATTCTCTCGAACGGGATCGTCCCCACATCGCGGAGAAAAATGTAGCTCTCCGGGATCGTGCGCGTGTCGAGGGTTTCCCTCGAGACGGCGAACGCCGTGGCATTGACCGGCGTGGCCATGACAACCGCCTCGACGGTTGGATGCCGGCGATACAGGGCCTCGTGCAACGGCAGCGCCCGGCTGGCTGATTTTCCGGCTTCCGTCCCGTCCGGCCCGGCGAGCACGAGGTCGCCGGGCTGGAGGCTGGCGCGGTCGGCCCCGGCGGGGGTGATGAGGAACTCCCTCTCGCCCAGGCGCGCGGAGAACGTCCCTTCGCTGCTGATCAGCAACCGCTGCTTGTATCCCCTCCGCACAAAATCGCAGAGCTCCCGCCGCAGGGCACGTTCGCGGCAGGTGGCGGGGCCGGGACGGAACGATTTGTCCGGCACGCGGCGCGCCTCCGCAAGGGCGATCCGCTCCGGATCGAGAACCTTCGCCCCGCCAAGCGCACCGGCTTTGATCAAGGTCTTCGCGGTAAATTCCAATGTTTCAAACCGCGTGAACGCCTCCTGAAAATCCTTTCCGCCGACCACCACGCCGTGGTTTTCGAGCATCACGCACGACGGGCCGGAGGCAAAGACCGCGGCGATGCGCTCGCCGAGCAGCCGGCTCCCCGGCAGCGCGTAGCCGGCAACCCCGACCTCGCCGCAGATCGCACGCGACTTCGGAAACAGCCGCGTGTCCGGCGCCATGCCGCAGATGCTGAACGCCACGAGCGCGACCGGGTGGGCGTGCACGATGCCGCGCAGGTCCGGCCTGGCACCGTAAATCCCGAGGTGGAACGGCAGCTCGGACGAAGGCTTGTGGCTTCCGGCGATGGTCCCGTCCGCTCGCACCGCCACGATGTCCTCGCGCCTCAGCGCGCCTTTGTCCATGCGGGCCGGCGTGATCCAGACCGTCCCGTCTTCATCGCGGATGGACAGGTTTCCGCCGGAGGTGGTGGTCATCCGGTAGCTGTAGATCCGCTCCATGGCTGCGACGAGCCGGTCGGCGGGGTGGAGGATATCGCGTTCGGGCATGGACGAGCCTTGCACGGCCATTCCGGGAAAGAAATGCAAAACGGAAATGGACTCCCGGTTTTGCCTCCTGCTATTGAGTGGAGGAGTGAGCACTCCCCTTCTCGCCGCCGAAATCCCGGGCAGGAATGTGCAGGGGATCCTGCGCCGCCTCGTGGCCGGTGTCGCCCGGGACATCGCCGCCCTCCCGGATCGGACGGAAGACCGCGTGCATGAGATCCGGGTCCGCATGAAAAAATTCCGCGCGGTGCTGCGGCTGGCGGCACCGGCTCTCACGCGCCCGGCGTTCGCGAAATCCGACGAGTTGGCCCGCGACCTGAAAGACCATTTCGGGTCCGTGCGCGACGATGATGTCCAGGCGGAATTGCTGCTGGATCTTCTCGACAAGGGCGAGGCCGTCGCAACCGCCTCAGCCCTCGGCCTCCATTGCCGGAATCCCGAGCGCCAGCCCGACGCCGCGGCCGCCCGCGAAACCTGCTCCGCCCTGGCTTCGCTCGCGGATCATTTCCAGCTTGAAAAACTCGCGTGCGGCGAAGTGTTCGAGGCCTGGCTGGGCAGCTACCGCCGCTCGCGCCGCGCGATGCGAGCCTGCCTCAAGGAAACCGGGGATGATTTGATTTTTCACGAGTGGCGCAAACGCGTGAAGGAGTTCCTGTATCAATCCGCCGCGATCGGGCGACCGCTTGACAAGTTTGTCCCGAAAGCCGACCGGCTCGCCTCCGTGCTCGGCTCCCACCACGACCTGGCGATCCTGACAGCCCGGCTGGCCGACCGCCTCGCCGGCTCGAACGCCGAACGCGCGGCGCTCGCGAAAAAAAAACTTGTCGCCCGGCGCGCGCTCGCCATGGGCGGACGGCTGTTCGCGGGCAAGACATCCGACGTTCGCGGAAAGGTCGGGGTGGCATGAGCGCCGACATCGAAGTCCGCACGTATTTTGCCCGGCACCGCAACGCCCTCGTGGCGAGAGGTTCTTTCTCCGAGCTTTTCGCGGCATGGTATCTCCACCGGATGGATTGCGGGATCCAACTGCCGCCCGAGTGCGACAAGAACGGACGCGAGGCGCTCGCCGCGCTGACCCTCCACTGCGCCGGGAGGCCGTGGAAAGAGACCTGCGCGTGGACGGTCCACATCCGCGACCCGCGCATGAATATCTTCGCCGCCGGAGACAACGCCGCCGGCACGGTCGTCGCCAATGTTTTCACCGAAAATATCCGCGCCATCGAGAAGGGGGTTTTTTATGCCGACGTGATCGAGGAAGGACGCCCGCCCCGCCGCAGCGTCACGGAGTTCGAAGGGAACGATTTCCTCGAAGCGGCGGAACAATTCTACGCGAAAAGCGAGCAGCGGCCCGCACGGTTCTTCTGGCATGCCGACGAGGACCTCGTGATGGTTTCCGCCCAGCCGGACTGCGACCTCGAATGGCTCGCGTCGCTCGGCTCCGCCGCCATCGAAACCCTCGACGCGGACGTCGAACTCGCGCTCCTCGAAAAGCGGCTCTACCGGTTCGAGTGCGGGTGCACGCAGGCGCGCATGCTCGATTTTCTCGGGCCGGTTTTCCGGAAGCAGGCTGACGAGCTCTTCGCGGGCGAAGAAACCATCCGCATCCACTGCCCGCGCTGCGGCGCCCGCCACGCGGTCACCCGCGAAGCGCTCGAAGCCCACACGAAGCCCGGCAATCCCTGAATTTCACCAAAACCCGAAGACACAGTTGCTACAGCCTCAGGGCTCCTGATCCCGTGGAAATTGGCTGAGCCGATCATTGGTAGGGCGGGATCGCCGAGCCCGCCGACTTCTCTCGACGGACGGCTCGGCGATCCGCCCCTGCCAACGCGTGTTGGGGTCACCGGCACAACGGCACATACGAACCGATGAGGTTTGTGTTCCCGATCTGCTTGGGGCGATAGACGCCGCCATCTCCCCCTTTTCTGAAAGCCACGAAGGCCCTGTTGCCAAAAGGCTTGGCGGACGGACTCAACGCCTCGCCTCCTGTCGGGGTGTTGGTGAAATTTTCGGACGTGAGAAAAACTGCGCTGGCCGGGGAGTTTTTCGTGACGGCATAAACGCGCACGGCGGTTTCGTTCATCGGCGGAATCTTGCCCGGAGGAACAAGGCATCCGGCCGCGGAGAGCATTTTGCAGAGGTCATTGGTTGTCAGGTAACCGCCTTTGACAATCTGTGCCGCCCAGTTTGAAAAAGTCCCGCCCGTATCGCCCGGCCAGCCAAGATTCGTATTGCCGGTCGTTTCTCCGTCCAACACCATCTGCTGCGCCGTCAAGTGAAGTTGCTTCATGTTGCTCAACTGCTGGGCCATTGGAAATCTAGGGGAACCACTTGAAACACGAGGAATCGCAAGTGAGGCCAAGAATAGAACCAATACAACGACCAAAAAAACCTCGAAAATAATGCCAGCCTGGTTCCGGGCGTTCATGCTGGTTGGATCGTCTGCTTCCGGAATGGGCGGGTCAACCGGAAAGCCGCGCCGGAAAGCCGCGCGGCTCGGCGATTCCGTGGGAGCGCACGCTTCCAGCGTGTGGGACATCCGGCATCCCTGCCGGATGCCAAGAAGGAAGAGTTGCGAGGCAAGATGCCCCGCTATGCACGCTGGAAGCGTGCGCTCCCCGGAACGCTTCGTTCCAAGGTTTCTTTGAAGCGCGGGATAACGTCGCATCACCCCTCCGCCCGTCTCGGGAACGCCGCCGCGGCCGCGGCGGCGGAGGCTAGCAGCAACAGCGCGACGAACCAACCGTTGGCCCCGCGCGTGCTCGCGAGGCCGAGCTTCAGGTTGAGCGGGGCTTCGCCGTTGACCTGGATGCTGCGGGTGAAGGTGAGGACTTTGCCGCTTTCCGGGATGGTGACACTGATCGCGCCGGGGGCGGGCTCGGCGGCGAGCTGCTGGTCCACGATCCGTCCGGCGATCCCCTTGAGCGCGGAGTTTTCCTCGGCGGTGTTGCCCATGAGGAGCTGGTCCATCTGGCGCGGGTCGAAGTTCGTTCCGCCCTGCATGAACGGGTTCGCGTTCGCCGCCTGTTCGAGCTGCTCGTTGCGGGCGGTGTCGTTGTTTTTGTTGTCGAGGTAAAGCCGCTGGCGGCGGGTGTTGAGGCCGACGACCGCCTGCTGGGTCTTGAGCGTTTTCAACTGCACGCGGGCGTCCTCGTTCGAGGCCTCGTCGAGCGCGAACGTGTTTGCCGCCTTGCTGAGGACTTCGCCCGCCTGCTGCTGCTCGCCTTTGCGGAGCAGGGAATTCGCTTGGTCGATCAACGCGGCCGCTTTTTTCGCCTCGATGCTGCGCGTGGCGGAGGAGAGGTTCACGTATTCTTGAAGGCCGAAGAGCCCGGCGGATTTTTGCTCCTTGAGCTGCAGCCCTCCGCGGTAACTGGCGACCGCGTAGCCGGGCGGGACGATGACCCGCCACGAGACGTTGACGAGCGGGACATTGAGGCTCGGGCCGACGAGCTCGATCCCCCAGCGCTGCGCGTCGGGAACCGAATACACGAGCCGGACCTTCGCGGAACGGTCGGCATCGGTATTCGGCGAAACGTTGATCAAATAGGCATCGCCCTCGCGCACGACGTTGACGCTTTCGTCGTTCACAAACGCGCTGAAGAGCTGGGCCCCTTTCGGCAGGTTGACGCGCAAGGAACTTTTCTCGACAACCTCGACGGCGAGCTGGACGGCGGTGAGCGATGGGCCGCCCGGCGAGAACAGCGTGGTCAGGTCGCCCCGCGTGACTCGCAGTTTCAAGGCGTCGGCCACGTCGTGACGCCGGATCGTGACCGCGAGCGGGGCCTCCGGCTCGGCGACCCGGAAGCAAAGCGTGGGCACGCTGCGGTCCGAACGGTCCTGGAGATTCGCGGGCACGGCGCTCCAATCCACGCGCTGCCATCCGCGGGGAAGCGTGCTGGCGTCGAGCTCGATGCGGCCGCTGCCGCGCACGGAGACGAACTGCGTGATCTGCCGCGCCCCCTCGAACGCAGGGGTCTGGATCAATTCCTTCCCCTGCTCGCGGGCGGTCTGGCCCTGGAACTCGATCTGCACGTCGGTCTCGCCCGCGATCCCGCGCTGGAAGCGGATTTCCCAGAGGTCTTTTTCGTTCGGCAGCTTGACGAGGTCGTTCACGGCGGAGCCCGTGCCGCGGACGGTTTGCGCCTGGCTTTCGGTCAGCCCGGGCAGGCGGACCCGGAGCTGTTTGACGGCAGCGTTATCCACGCGGTAGCGGAGGCCGAGGCGGGTGAGCGTCTGCCCCTCGCGAACGGTCATCTCCTGCAGGGCCTGGACCGTCACCCATGGCTCGAGCGCTTCGATCCCGAGGTTCAAGCTCCAGTTTTCTTGGAGCAACCGGAAGGCGAGCGTTCCCGCGCGCGCCTCTCCGGCGGTCCGCGAATCCACCTGCGAAACGTTCTCGCGCTTCACCGCGCGCAGGCGGATCCCTTTCTCCGGCACGAGAAACAGCTCGCCGGTTTGACGGGTCGCCTCGCGCAGCAGAAGCCTCGGGACCGCCCATGATCCCTGGGCCGCCGGGGCTGCGCCGACGAGCGAAAGCGCGAAGTTCTGGTCGCCGATCGTGCGGCCGTTGAGCTGCAGTGTGATGACGCGCTTGCCGTCTTCCTTGGCCTCGGTCCACTGGCTGAGAGCCGTGCCGCTGATCGCCTCGACTTCGAGCCCGTCGGGCAGGACGAAGCTGAGCTTGAAAAGCCCGGCGCGGGTGATCGCGACATTCAGATCGGCGGCCACGACCAGGCGGTCGTCGCCGAACGAAAGAACCTGCTTGCTCACGACCCGCACCTCGGGTGCCACCGCGGCGACTTTCAGCGAAACGCTGCCGCCCTCGCGCCCGTAACGAAACGCCTGCTGCAGCATCGCCAATGGCTTCCCGTCTTTGGCTCTCGGGATCAGGCCGGCATCGAAATCTTCGAGGTTGACCGGCGAAAGCCCGCGCACGTTTTCCGGCTGCGCGTCGCCGCCGAACGCCAGCCCGATCATCCCGACCTCGCCGTCCGCGCCGAGGACGCGGATCGGATCGAGCGTGAGATCCACGGGCAGGTCCGCGGTGCCGAGCTGGGTCTCGACGTCGAACTTGAACGTGCCCGACTGGGCGGGCGCGAGATCGACTCGCAGCTTGCGGCTCTTGGGATCGAACCGCCACGCGCTGACCGGTCCGCTGCGAACGTCGCCGACAGTGAAGCCTTTCGGCACTTCCAGTTCGAGGAACGAAACCTGGCCCTGCACGGGGCGGATCGTGACGCGGCAAAACCCGCTCACAACACCGGGCCCGGGGACAAAGAGATTCGCCGCCTCCGCGAAAAACTGGGTTTTCTCGGCCGCCGTGTCGCGCGTCTTTGTCCGGATGTTGATAACCGGCGAGTCGGACGGGCTGAGCACGAGAGTCGCGCCGCTTTCGTTTTCGGGCAACCCGGCCAGCGGCTGCACGCTGACGGCGGACGGCGAGGTGAATTCCCAACCGCCTTGATCGAGCTGCACCGTCACGCGCTGGACGGCCGCAGGCCCGGCCACGAACGGAAGCCCCTTGGTCAGATCGCCGGCCGGCAGCTCAAAACTGGCGTGCGCGCGGAAGGCCCCGGCGCGTTCGAGCGCGACAAAATAGAGCGTCTGTTTGCCCCGTTGGGCTTTGGTGACGCGAAGGCCATCGCCTTGGAATCCGGTCAGGACAGCCGGCGGCCGGAGCAGGAGGAAGCTGTCGCCGACAGCCCCGCGCACCTGCAAATCCAATTCTCCGAACAACCGCCCGTCATGGATTTTCCATGTCTGGACCATCGACTCGGCGGGCTGGTTGTCCTGCGCCTGCGCCGGTGGGAGCAAGGCGAAGCCGAACAGCAGGACCAGCGCCGCCGCAGCCGTGACCGGCTCGACCGGCGGACGCGGCTTGCGCATCCAGCGGATGAACGTCGGGAGCAGCAGGACAACAAAAACCCCGGCAGCCACGAGCAGAAAAAACGCGGCGGCCCCTCCCCGCTGCGCGAGAATCCCGATTGCCAGCAAAGCCGCTCCGGCAGGGACCTGCCAGCCTCCGCGACCGGCTCCCCAGCGGACCCGGGCCGCCGCGAAGCCGAGCAGGCCGAGCCCCGCGAACCCGGCGACAACTCCCCATGTCGAGACCATCGCCTGCCGCGCGCCGACATTGGCCAGCCGGATCGTGACGGTTTCGCCCTCGGGAACGACCGTCGCCGAATACGCGAGCTTGGCCACGTTGTGCCGGCGGTTTTTTGCGGCGGCGGCTGCCAGGTTGAGCGCCGACAGGACGACGATTGCCGCGATGAGGAAACCGGCGAGCGTCTTCCATGTCGTGCCGCTCCGGAGCAGAAATCCTGACACCCCGATCGCGATCAACATCAGGATCGCCGTGCCCGCCGCCCGCGCGGAGAGCCACTCGAAACCGGTCTCCGTGAGGACCGGCGCGGTGAGCTGGGCGGTTCCACCCTTCGGCACGAGGAGCTGGCCGGGATCGCCGGTGACCATCCATTCGCTGATGACAGTTGGGGTTTGGGTTTTCGGCGAGTTCAGCACCGGCGAGTGCGCGCGCTTCGCGGTCTGTCCGAGCCGGAGAACAACCTCGACCGGCTCGTTGGGATTGAGCCTCGGCGGCAACGGGATGAGCGTCTGGTCGCCGTCGATCCGCGCGTTCACGATCTCCTTGTCGGCGCGCGCCTCCCAAAGTTTCACGCCTTCGGGAAGGGCGACGCGCAGCGCCTTCCGCCCGCGCGTCTTCACGAAATACCGGGCGTCGGTGACGACCTGCCCATCGCGCGAGATCCTGCTGGAAAGCTTCGCGAAATCGACGAGCTGGTCCACCGTCTCCGCCGGCGCGAACCATTTGATGTCTATCTCGAGGGCGAACGGGCGTGCCGTGTATTGATAGACCGCGAGCGAGGGAGAACTGCTCAGCAGCCGGAATTCGGCCGGCAGCTCGAGCGGTTCGAGTTTCAGCAAGGCCCCGTCGGCCTTGAGCACTCTGGTCTTCACCTGTAGCGGACTCACCACCTGAACGAACCCGCGCTCGCCCTGGACGCCGAGCGGGCGGACCTCTCCAGGCTTGATCGTCCCGCCGCGCGCGCTCATCGGCTGCTCGAACGTGATGAGCAAAGTCGCCGCTCCGAGCACCGGCTGGTGCAGGGAAACGATTACCTGGTTGCCCTCGCGGTGCCAGTCGCGCCGGACGTTCTGGCCGACGACATCGATGTTGCCGACCGATTCCGGCACCTCGATCCGCCATTCGTTCGCGGGCGCTCCGACGACGAAATAATTGATGAGCACGCTGCCGTAAACGACGCCTTCCTTCAGCGAGTAGAGATGAAAAACGTCCGCCTGCACGCTCTGTCCGAGCGCCTCGACGTTCAGCTTCGCCGACCAGTCGGCCTCGCGCTGGCGGAACGCCTGCTGGAGGCCGGCGACCTGGTTCGGAAAATAGCTGAGCGGCATTTCGACCAGCTTTTCCAGTTTGCCTGGAAGGATGCGGAAGCCGGGGCTGGAGACGACCCCGATGTGGCCGCGGACGGATTTGGCTCCGGGATACGAAAGCGGTGGCAAGACCCATTCGCCCGCTGCGGCCGCCTGGTTTTTTTCGAGACGCAGACGGATCAACTGCCGCCCGTCCACCGCGTTGTTGAAGAGGATTTTTAGCACGCGGGAACCATTTTTTGTTTCCGTCTCCGCGACGTAATCAGCGACATTTCCGCCGCTGGCGGCGACGACCGCGTAATCCTCCGGGATGCCGAGCGACCATTCGCGCAGCGGGGCTTCGCGGATGTCGAGTTCGAGGTCGGCGGTGATCACGCGGTCTGTGTCGCCGAGATGGTAGAGCGCGATTTGCGAAACCCCGACTTCGGGCAGGATCTGGTTCGCCACGACGCGGTAGGAATAGCTGGCCGATGGGAAGCGATAGACGAAGACCTGCCGCGTGCCTTTCTCGACCGCGTCGCCAGGGAATTGCGCCGGGGCGAGCTGCATCATCCCCGCCGCGTCGGCAACTTCGAGCCGCACGGCACCATCGTTGGCCACGCGCACAAACCCCGAATGCCGGACCCCGCCTTCCGGCGTCAGGCGCAGCGCCTCGGCGCGTACCGGGAAATTCCCGAGCGTCGCCTGGCTCCGAACGACCAGCGCCCCGCTCTTTTCAAACGGCCGGCTGAGCCGGACATCGAGCGCGCGCTGGCTGCCGTCCGCCACGACTTTCCAGCTCAGGACATTCGGGCCTTCGACCCCGAGAATTTCCCCCGGCCCGTCGAGCTTCATGCGGACGCCCGGCAGTTTCCCTTGAAGAATCCTGAAATCGATCTGCGAGTTTTGCCGCAGCAGCCCGGCCCCCACGCGCACGTCGGTCGTCTCGTGGCTCGTGAACGACAGCGCGCCAACTCCCGAATCCCGCGTCTGCCGCCATCCCACCGAGGCATTGCCGTCGGAGGCGAGAAAACCTTTCCGCGATGCCGCGTCGGGAACGACGGCCGCCTTGGGGTCGAATTCCACTTCCTTCGGCAGGCCGTCGATCAGCATCGGGACGACCGCCCCGGCGGGCATGCGGAAATCGAGCGACTTCCACTCGCCCTCGCGCAATGCCGCGGCAAATTCCAGATCGACCGGGAACGTGCCGGGCTTGTCGAAGACCAGCTCCGTTTGGCCGTCCTTCAGCTCGGCATGCCATCCATTTCCCGATGCCGCCCCGGACAGCGCGGCGCGCCCGGAAAGCAGCGGCATCCTCGCTCCTGGCACACGCACGCGGGCCTCGCCGCGCAGGCGGAAATTCACGCAGCCGGCCGCCGTGTCGGGTTTTCCCGTGAGCTGGGCGCCGAACAGGTCGGCGTCCGCAATCGCCGCGCCGCGCCCGAGGAGCATTGCCTCCAGGCGGGTTTCGCCGGTCCCGTAAAATTGCTGGTCCCCGTGCGGCTTCGGGTCCGGTCCGAGCGGGACAAGGCCGTCGGCCCGCGTGACACGCACGTCCACCGCTTCGCCGGCAACGAGCTTGATCTGCGAGGCAAACCCGACGGCCTCGCCTGGCGACAGCGTCGGAAGGGTGACCGTGCCGGTTGGCTTCGCGATTTTCACTTTCACCGTGACGTCAAATTTCGGAGGTACGGGCTGCCCGTCCTTGAGCGTCGGCCGCAGGTCGAGAAACCGCTTTCCTCCGTCTTGGCGGACCGCCCAATCGCGCAGGCCGTCGCCCTTCACCTCGACCACGTCCCCGCCGCCGCTCAACCCCAGCGTGATCACCTCCGGGCGTCCCTGCACGACCCGGATCGCGATCTTGATCTCCGCGATGATCTCGTCCGCGCCAAGACGTGTCGTGTTTTCCGATGCGGCGGAAAAAAAGAGCGGCGACTTCGGGACCACCCCGTGCGCCTCCAACACCAGGTGCCCGTCGCCCGGAGCCATCTGCGCGGAGATGCCCGCACGGTCGGCGCGGGCTTCATTTTGGGAAAAGGCCGAACCGGGCAGAAGGCAGAGCAGAACGAGAATCAGGGCAATCGCATGGCTCTTTTTCTGGGGAGCACACGCGACCCGCGTATGGGGGTTGGCGGCCCGCCGAGCCTTCCTTTTCAATTTTCCGGCGGGGCCGCCGGAAACCACACCCGAGACGGGTATGCTCCCCGGAAGATTGCGGTTCGCACGCGCATTTTCATGCGTTTGCCATGGGAGGAGGATCGAGAGTACGGTTTTCATACGATGGGTTTTGTTAGATGGGGCGGGATTCCGATGTGTCAGAGATTTGTAAAAAAGTGTTCTATTGCCTCACTTTTTCGAACATCCGGATGAGGTCGGCAACTTTGGCCTGGTGGGGATACTGGCCGCGCAGATTCGTGATGACCGGGACCAGCGCGTTGAGGTCTGCCCGCGAATCTCCGCGGAGCTTTTCCGCGAGCAGGGCGGCGGTGGCGGCGAGCTGCATCGACGGCGCGGCCTTGTCGAATGCGGGGGCCTTTGCGTCGTAGGGCATCGTCCACGAATGCTCAACCATCTGGCCGTTCGCCGGATCGCGGAACCGGACGAACACCTCGCCGAGCTCGCCCTCTCCTTCGGGCAATGTTTGCACCTGATACACCGCGACGCCCGCTTCCTCGGCGGACAGTTCGGCGGCCTGGACCTTGTCGTTGCGGAAATCTTCTTTCTTCAGCAGGTGTTTTTCAAATCCGATGAGCCGATACTGGCTGACGCGCGCCGGATTGAACACGACCTGGACCTTCACGTTTTCCGCTGCGGGGCGGAGGGCACCGGCGAGCTGCCGCGCAAAGCCCGCGTCGGCGTCCTCGGGTTTGTTGAGAAAATAATACCGTCCGTCGCCCTTGCGAGTGAGGGCTTCGAGGATCTCGTCGTTGAGCCCGTTCGCGCCGACGCCGCAGGCATCGAACGAAATCCCCTGCTGGCGGGTCTTTTCGATCTGGCGGGCGAGGCGCGCGGGGTTCGCGTCGCCGAGGTTGGCCGCGCCGTCGGTGAGGAGAACGATCCGGTTCTGCGCGGCGGGGAGCTTTTGTTTGAGCGCGAGTTCCGATGCGAGAGAGAGCGCGAGTTCGAGGTTTGTCCCGCCCTCGGATGGCGTGCGCGCCGCGATTTCCGCGAGCTTGTTGGCCTGGTCGCCCGGCACCTGTTCGGCCAGCAGCCGCGGGGTCCGCGCAAACCCGACCAGCGTCACGCGGTCGTTCGGGCCGAGCAACGTCGCGAGAACTTCCAGCGCCCGGCGCACCGAAGCGGCGCGGTCCTCGCGCTCCATCGAGCCCGAGGTATCGAGCAAGATCGTCAGCCGCAGCGGCTGCCCGGCGGCACGGCCCGCCGCAGCGACCTTGAGCGCGATGCGGACAAGATCGCGCTGCTGCAGGAACGGATGCGCGCATTGCTCGATCCGGCAAGCCACTTCTTCGCCGGGAGCCGGAGCCGGATCGCCGTAATCAAAGGCGTTGTAGAATTCCTCCGCGCGGATCCGGTCCGGGTCGGGCATCGTGCCTCGCGCCAAGGCGTCCTTCGCCAACTGGAACGACACGTCGCTCACATGCAGCGAGAATGTCGAGAACGGCTGCTTGGCGGCTGTGATCTCATCAATCTTTCGAGTGGCGTTGGCTATGCCATGCGTGACGTTCAGGGGTTGATCGTTCTTCTGCGGTGGAGTCGCATCGAATTTCCGAACCGGCCGGTCCCAAGAATTGTTGACCTGCCGGGCCATGTCGCCGCGTGCTTCGGTGAATGCGGTCTCCTTATATTTTGTCCGGGCGCCATTGACCTGCTCCATGCCACGCCGTGCCGCAATGTCATTTGGGTCGGCACTCAAAACCTGCTCGTAGCGTTTGGCTGCAAGGTCATACCGGCCGGAAGCGTAGAACTCACGGGCCTCCTGCAGCGACTGTCTGGCGGGAGGATCTCCCAGCACGGGGGCTGCCTCGCTTTTGTCGCCGGATGCTTTCTTATCCTCATCCATCGCCGCGACCGCTCTCACTTCGCCTGCGACTGTCTTCACTTCGGTGGCAGGAGGAAATCCACTCTCGTCCACAGATCCGGCTTCAGGCGTCGCAGGACTCGTCACAAAACCCGGTTTCCCGGGTTGATTCATGACGCGCCGCTTCTCTTCCCCATCGGCCGCCTGCTCCTTCGCGACCTCCATCGGGAGCGCCGCTCCTCCCGGTGCGCTCAAGTCGCTTGCGTCCTGCGCGGCTGGCTTCCGATCTTCATCTTTCGCAACTCCCCCCCTCGCGACAGTCCCCGAGCCGATCCCCTTCCCCCATGTGCCGGTGAATTTTTTTATGGCGCTCGCTCGGCCTTCCGTTAATCCATCTGCGGCTTGGCCTGCCGGGGATTCCGGCTTGCTGGAGGGACCGGCGCTGTCCGGTCCGACTTGATCAAGGGACGCCGCGGCGGTCGTCCCTCTATTTCGGGCAATCGATGATCCAGACGATGCGAGACGATCAACTGGTCCTCCGGTTTCGTCATCCTGAGCCTCTGCTTGCTCCCCTTTCATCTTTACTGCGGCCACAAATTGATCGGGGAATTCGGGGGCTGCTTTTCTCGCTCCCGACCGATCTGAGCGCTCCAACTGGGCCATTTCCTGCGGCTGCTGCACGATGGGCTGTTTCGCCCCCGCCGCTCTTGTTGGAGCTATCATCCCGATGCCACCGACCACATTCGGGATGGCCGTGGATGGCATGGGAGCCGTCGGTGCTGTTGAGGCCGGCATTGAGAACGAATTAACCGGCGCGCTCACCGGGGGCATCGTGGCGATTGGCGGCGGCGGGACGTTCGCCGTTCCCCCCGCTGCAAACCCTGCCGCTCCCCCCACGAAGTCTGCGGGCTCCTGCTTCGATTGAAAGACGACCATCGTCCCGAAGAACGCCACGCCAATCGCCCCGATGACCAGGCTGGCGGCCACGGCAATCAGATTTCGCGACGACCACCAGAAGGGGCGCGGAAGGACGAATACCTTTTTCTTCGGCCTCTTGGGGCGGCCCCCGAGTTTTTCCAAAAGCTGCTGCCGCCGCGTGGGCGAGAGCTGGATCTTCGGCGCTTCGGGCCGGGTGGCGGCACCGACAAGCGCGTGCACGGCCTCGATCCGGCGTTTGAAGATGGCGAGTTCGGGGTTTTCGGCAAGGACGCGGTCCAGTTCCGCCGCCTCGAACGCGGAGGTTTCGCCCAGCACGCCGGCCACGATGCGCGCTTCGAGCGCCGGGTCGATCCACGGCTGCGGGCCTTCGTTGTTTTTGGTGTTCATCCGAGACTCCCGTCGATGCCGGCATGCCGCAGGGCGTCGGCCAGCCCCTTGAGCAGGTGGTGGAGCTTGTAGCCCACGTTGCTCACGCTGAGGCCGGTTTTCCGGCTGATTTCCTGATATTTGAGATCGTCGTGGTATTTGAGGCGGAGGAGGGCCTGATCCTCGGGCGCGAGTTCCGCGATCAGCAGCCGCACCATCCCGACCGCCTCGAGGCGGCCGAGCGCCTCATCCGGCGGCGGCTCGTTTCCGGGGCCCTCGGGCTCTTCGACCGCCGTCTCGCGCGAGTGGTCGCGGAGGTGGTTGAGCGCGAGGTTCCGCAGGCTCCGGTAGAGCCATGCGCGCGGGTTTTCCACCTGGCCCCAGAGCTGGTGAAGCCGAAGGAATGCTTCCTGGACGAGTTCCTCCGCCACCGCCCGCCGCCCTACGAGCCCGATGGCGAATCCCAGCACGGCGCTCTCCTCGGACTCGAACAGCTCGACCAGCGTCTCCTTCGCCGCCGGAACGGGAAACGCCACCGCCGCCGGTGCGGCGGGTTCCGGTTCGGAGGAACTGGTCAATGGTTCGGTCATGGGTCCGAGGGAGAAGCCACCCTCTATCCTATCCAGACACGCAACTCGACGCTTTCTTAGAAAATATTTAATATATTCGCCTTGACGAATATTCGTTCATACGAATATATTCCCCGTATGCCTCTTGTCCGAATCTACGAATGCCTGTGCGACGAGACGCGTTTGCGGATCATCCAGCTTTTGACGCGCGGGCCGCTGTGCGTGTGCCATTTGCAGGCGGTGCTGGGGACCCCGCAGGCGCGGGTCTCGCAGCATCTCTCGTATCTCCGCGAGAGGGGGATGGTCGAAAACCGGCGCGAGGGGACGTGGATGATTTACTCGCTGCCGCAAAAACCCTCCGCGGAACTTTCGCGCCATCTCGCCTGCCTGCAGGATTGCTCGGTGTCGGACAAGCGGTTCCGCGAGGATCTGAAAAAGCTGCAGTCGGTGCGTGGCGGCTGCGGCGCGGCCAAGATTTCCCAATCATGAAAACCATTCAAGTTTATGATCCCGCCATGTGTTGCAACACGGGCATCTGCGGGCCAGATGTGGACCCGATTCTGCCCCGTGTGGCAGGGATGCTTGCGCAACTCAAAGACCATGGGGTGCATGTGGAGCGCTATAACCTCGCCCATCAGCCATTGGCTTTCGCCCAGAATGGCGAGGTCAGGGAACTGCTCGACCGCGAGGGAGTAGCCGTGTTGCCGCTCATTTTTGTTGACGGGGAACTCGTTCTCAAAGGCCGGTATCCCGATCAAGAAATGGGGAAGCAGTGGATTCGCGAAAATGCCGGGGAGTAGCCCGGAGCCGGTGAATTTTCAGAAAATCAGCAAACAGGAAGAACAAACATGAGCACACCAAAAGACGACGGAAACCAAAGTGGCGACAGGGAACAGGAAGCCGCAACGTGTGGCCCCGGATGCGGGTGCAACACTGGCGCGAAGACAGGAAAAATGCGATGGGTCATTGGCGTCATTGTGCTGCTTGCCGCCGGAGCCATGGTCGTGCGGGCCATGAGCAAGACCGATTCAACTTCTGCCCAGAAACCAGGCACAGCATTTGCTACGCCCGCAGCTTCACCGACACAGGCAGCCGAGGGAAAAGCCGCCATCGACTCCAGCCCGACGGTGCAGGCGGAGGAAAACACCGTGGGAACAACGATCAGAGCGCTGGCAGAGTTGAACGATGCCGCAGCCCAAACCGATGCCGTTTTCATATTCCTGCCGGGAAAGGAAGCCGCCGCCGGCATTCTCCCCTCGAAACCGATAAAGGAAGCTGCACGCATGATTGAGGAAAAGGCAGGTAAAAAGTGCGGGGTTTTCACGCTGAAACCGGGCTCTCGCGATTACGAGCAGATTGCGGCCCAGATGTCCGTGCCTGGTGTTCTGGCCATGGTGAAAGGTGGCGGGATGAGCGCGGTTTCAGGAGAAATCACGGATACGAAACTGGTGCAGGGATTTGTTTCGGCATCAAGCGCCGGCGGCTGCGGCTCGGGCGGCTGTAGCTCGGGCGGCTGCGGTCCCGCATCAGCGGACTGCAAATAAATAGCTGCCCCAAATGCTTGAATCCATCACCAACACCCTGAAATCGACCAGCATGGGGCCGATAGCGCTGCCTCTGGCTTTTCTGCTGGGGTTGGTGAGTGCGTTGGCTAGTGCGTGTTGCACCTTGCCCACCATGGGCATGCTCGTTGCCTATTCGGGCACGCGGGAAGACGCCAACCGGAAAACGGCCATGGTCTCGGCGATCTCGTTCATGATCGGGACGACGCTGGCGCTGATCGTTCTGGGGTTCGTCGCAGGATTCGTAGGGCAGGCTGCACAGGCGCTTCTGGGCCGATACTGGAAGCTCTTTGCGGGAGTCGCAGCCGTTGTTCTTGGGCTGGTCGCACTAAAACTATTCCCCTTGAAGCTGCCTCAGTTCAAGCGAGCGGTGCCATCGCATTCGCATGTCTATGGGATGCTGGGCACGGTGGCTGTTGGGTTGTTGATGGGCGGTGGCGTTGCGGCAGCTTCGCTTCCGTGCAATCCCGGGATTTTCGTTATCATCGGTGCCAGTGTTTTGATGGGCCATATCTTTTGGGGGATGGTTCTTATGGCAGCGTTTGGTGCGGGATTCAGTCTGCCCCTTGTGGCCATCGTGTTCGGCGTGTCATTTGGGAAGGAGTCTCTCAAGGCGCAGAAGGCAGAGGCGGCAATCCGAATCGTTGCGGGCGCGCTGCTCGTCGTCGCGGGATTTTATCTGTTGGCCGCGTTCTAAAAATGACTGCACAAACCACGAACGCCGACCAGAGCGAACAGAATCAGCGTCTCAAACTCCGGGAGAATGGTGAATGTTTGCCGGGATTCCAGAAGACGCATTATTAAGCCGCCGCAACTGAGGAATATCACCATGAACCGAAGCGCTGAACTCCAAAGAAACCCTCGTCATGCCCGACGCCTATGACCCGATGAGCGCCCGGCTCATTGAGCAAGCCGGCTTCAAAGCTGTCCAGTGTTCGGGATACAGCTTTTCGTTGGCTGCCTGCCGTAAGAACGAGATCGACATCGGGTTGACAGAAAATCTGGCCCTCACCGCCGCGATCATTCAAGCCGTAGCCGTGCCTGTGATGGCGGATGGGGAAGACGGCTTTGGGGGAGTTGAGCAGATACCGAGCACGATCAAAGGATACGTGAGAATTGGGGCTGCTGGGGTCAACCTGGAAGACCAAGTGCTGGATGATTACTAAAACCACAAACGCCGAAACGCTCCGCAAGCCCGCTGATTCTTTCAGCGACTTTCTGGACTCCCCTTCCCGCTTCCTTTTTTTCACGGGCAAGGGTGGAGTCGGAAAAACTTCGCTGGCCTGCGCATCGGCGGTGGCTTTGGCGGATTCGGGCAAGCGAGTCCTTCTCGTCGGCACCGACCCCGCGTCGAATCTCGACGAAGTGCTCGATGTCAAACTCGGACGACAACCGGCCTCTGTTCCTGCTGTGTCCGGCTTGTTCGCGATGAACATTGATCCTGCGGAAGCCGCTGCCGCCTACCGGGAAAAAATCATCGGCCCGATGCGCGGCATTCTCCCCGAGGCGGCCCTGCGCAGCATGGAGGAACAGCTCTCCGGCGCATGCACGATGGAGATCGCCGCCTTCGACGAATTCTCGCGCCTGCTTGGCGATCCTGATGCGGCGGCGGATTTTGACCATGTCATTTTCGACACCGCCCCCACCGGGCACACCCTTCGTCTGCTCGCGCTCCCGAAAGCGTGGACGGGATTCTTTGCCGACAACACCTCCGGCACTTCCTGCCTCGGCCCACTGGCCGGATTGGGCCAACAGCGCACCATTTATGAAACCGCCCTCGCCAGCCTCGCCGACGCGGCCCGCACCGTTGTCGTGCTTGTCAGTCGCGCCCAGACCGCTCCTCTCACCGAAGCGGCACGCACATCTGCGGAGCTGGGCCACCTCGGAATTGCCAACCAGGTTCTGATTCTCAACGGAATCTTTACCGCGACCGTCCCGGGCGACCCGGTTGCAGCGGCCATGGCGAGCCGCCAGGATTCGGCCCTTGCGGGAGCATCCGGTTTTCTGGCCAGCCTGCCCGTCCACCGGATCGCACTTCGCCCGCACAACCTGCTCGGGGTGCCCGCGCTTCGCAATCTCCTCGCCGGCGACGATGTCGCGTTTTCCATAGCCGGTGGTGCCGACCTTCACGAATCGCCCCCCGAATTTTCCGATCTTGAAGAATTGCTTGAACCCATCGCTGCCACGGGCCGGGCAGTCATCATGACTATGGGCAAGGGAGGCGTTGGAAAAACCACTGTTGCCGCCGCCGTGGCGGTGTGGCTCGCCAGGCGGGGACACCAGGTCACCCTTTCGACCACCGACCCTGCAGCCCATGTGACCGCCGCCCTCGGCGAACATGTCGATGGGCTGGCTATCGGCCGCATTGACCCTGCCGTCGAAACCGCCGCCTATGTCCGGCAGGTGCTGGCAGAAAAAGGCGTGGGGCTCGATGCGGAGTCTTTCGCATTGCTTGAAGAAGACCTGCGCTCTCCCTGCACGGAAGAAATCGCTGTCTTCCGCGCATTTGCCCGCACGGTCGCCGGAGCGAAGCACGGATTCGTGGTTCTCGACACCGCTCCCACCGGGCACACGCTCCTCCTCCTGGACGCTTCGCAATCCTACCAGCGCGAGCTGAGCCGCCAGAGCCGGAGCGCCGACCGCATGCCGGAAGAAGTGAATGAGTTGCTCCCCCGCCTACGCAATCCCGATTACACCCACGTCTTTCTGGTCACCTTGCCCGAAGCGACGCCTGTGCATGAAGCCTCTGCCTTGCAAGACGATCTCCGGCGCGCCGGCATCGAGCCCGCCGCCTGGGTGGTCAATCAGAGCTTTGTGCGCCTCGAACTTCGTGACCCGCTCTTGCGCGAACGCGCCCGTCGCGAAATTTCCTATTTGCGGGAAGTGCAAACTTTGAGCCGGAACAAAGCCGCCCTCATCGACTGGCAGATCTCCGACCCCACGGGGCCTGACGGGCTTGCCCGCCTTTTTACCAAAAACAAAACAACCAACTAAAAATACCATGCCCACATACATCTACGAATCCATCCGATGAGCGCCTCCACCACAAAGCGACTCGATTTTTTCGAGCGTTACCTTTCTCTTTGGGTTCTTGCCTGCATGGTCGTGGGCGTGGCCGCCGGGAAACTCGCCCCCGGCCTCACGCGCCAGGTCAGCGAAATGGAGTTCGGCCGCGACTCCCACGTCAACATCGCGATCGCCGTGCTCATTTGGCTGATGATTTACCCGATGATGCTGAAGATCGACTTCGGAGGGATCGGCGGCGTCTTCGCCAGGCCGAAGGGGCTTTTCATCACGCTGTTTGTGAACTGGCTGGTGAAGCCGTTCAGCATGGCGTTGCTCGGATGGTTTTTCATCCAGACGCTTTTTTCCCGCTGGCTGGGCTGGATCGATCCCGAGACCGCGAAGAACTACGTCGCGGGACTCATCATCCTCGCGGCGGCACCCTGCACCGCGATGGTCTTTGTCTGGAGCTACCTGACCGATGGCGACGGCCCCTACACGCTCGCCCAGGTGGCGATCAACGATCTGATCATGGTCTTCGCCTTTGCGCCCATCGTCATGTTTCTGGTCGGAGTCAGCGGGGTGACAATCCCCGGCCAGGTGCTATTTGTCTCGGTCGTCGTGTTCATCGTGATTCCCCTGGCGTCCGGGTGGATCAGCCGGGCCCTGCTGATCAAATCGCAGGGGCTGGAGTGGTTCGAGAAGGCGTTTCTGCCGAAGTTCCGCCCCGTGACGATCTTTGCCCTGCTGGCGACCCTGGTGCTCATCTTCGCTTTCCAGGCGGAAAACCTTCTCGCGAACTGGACGGCCGTCCTGCTGCTCGCCATCCCGATCCTGATCCAAGTGTATTTCAACTCCGGGCTGGCGTATGGGCTGATGCGCCATTTCGGCGTGAAGCACAATGTGGCAACCCCCGGCGCGTTGATCGGCGCGAGCAATTTCTTCGAACTCGCCGTCGCCGTGGCGATCACGCTCTTCGGGGCAACGTCGCCGGCCGCGCTCGCGACGGTTGTCGGCGTGCTGGTCGAGGTGCCGGTCATGCTCTCCGTGTGCCGCGTCTGCACGGCAAGCCGGGACTGGTATGATCGCGGCAAATTCCAGATCTCCTAACCAAAAAAAACCATGACAACCAAGCCGACCATCCTGATCCTTTGCACGGGCAACTCCTGCCGGAGCCACATGGCCGAGGGTATCCTTCGCGCGGCCGCGGGCGACCTGCTCGACGTGCGTAGCGCCGGATCGAAACCGGCGGGCTACGTGCATCCGAAAGCGGTCGAGGTGATGAAGGAAATCGGGATCGATATTTCGGCGCACGCCTCGAAGCACATGAACGAGTTCCTCGGTGGGAAGGTGGACATCGTCGTCACCGTCTGCGGGAACGCGGACCAGGCCTGCCCGATTTTTCCCGGCCAGGTGAAGCGGTATCACTGGGGGTTCGACGACCCGGCGCACGCGGCCGGGACCGAGGAGGAAGTGCTCCAGGCTTTCCGCGACGTCCGGGACCACATCCGCCTCGTTTTCGAGGCATACGCGGCGGGGCTGCGGGATGCCGCGATCGCGGGCTGACAAGAGATGGCATCGAAAGATTCCGAGCGCAGGGAAATGGTGGCGACCCAGCTCGCCGCCCACGGAATTTCCTGCGTCCGCGTCTTGGCCGCGATGGAGCGGGTTCCCCGCCACGAATTCGTGCCGGCGGATTTGCAGGGCGACGCCTACCGGGACGGCCCGCTGCCAATCGGGCACGGGCAGACGATTTCACAACCCCACATCGTGGCGCTGATGACCGAGCTGCTTGCCATCCGCCCGGAATCCCGGGTGCTGGAAATCGGGACCGGGTCCGGGTATCAGACAGCGGTCCTCGCGGAGCTGGCCGCCGGCGTCTTTACGGTCGAGATCGTCCCTCCCTTGTCGCAGGGGGCTTTGGAAACGCTCGACCGCCTCGGGTATCGGAATGTTCATGGCAAAGTCGGCGACGGGCATCTCGGATGGCCCGAGGGATCGCCTTTTGACGCCATCATCGTCACCTGTGCGCCGGATGATGTGCCGCCAAAATTGATCGGGCAACTGCGTGAGGGCGGCAGGCTTGTGGCTCCGGTCGGCAACCGTGCCGGCGTGCAGCGGTTGCTGCTCCTTGAAAAAACCGGCGGGAAAATCCAGCAAACCCCGGTCATCCCGGTCCGTTTCGTGCCGATGGTTCACGGAACCACATGACGCCCGTCACGCGCAACACACTTCGGGCCACCAGGATGGGCGGATCCCGCTCGGGGAATTGGTTGCGGGCGCTGAGGTTTATAGTCCCGTTCTGTGAGCAGGATTCCTGTCGAAGGGACCAAGGCGGGTCAGCACGAGAAGCGCAAAACCCGAGATGCACACGACGATGCAGGAGAGCATCAACGCCCCGGCCATATCTCCGCTTTCGACATGGAAGAAGATCGCGATCGGGATTGTCTGCGTCCGCCCCGGGATGTTGCCGGCCAGCATGAGGGTCGCACCGAATTCTCCGATCGCGCGCACAAAAGTCAGGATCAACCCGGCGAGAATGCCCGGCCACGCGAGCGGGACCATGATGTTCCAGAGGATCCGGCGCTCGGAGTAGCCGAAGACCCGCGCGGCATCGAGAAGCTCTCCATCCATTTGCAGGAACGCGCCCTTGGCGGTCTGATACATGATCGGAAAAGCGACCGCGGTCGCGGCGATCACGGTCGCCTCCCAGGTGAAGATGATGTTGACCCCGATCCCGGCCAGCGCCTGTCCGACGGGCGACTGGCGCCCGAAGACCATGAGGAGCAGCAGCCCCACCACGGTGGGTGGCAACGCGAGCGGAAAGAGCAGGACGCCATCGAGAAATTCCACCAGGGGACCACGCCGCTTGATCCGCCAGCGCGCCGCAATGACCCCGAGCACCATGGTGACCGCCGTCGCACAAAGCGCGGTCTTCAGCGAAATGACAACCGGGGACCAATCCATCATCCTAAATCCGGCAGTTGCCCGCGAATCACGCCAATCAACGCGAATAAAATCAGGAAGTTAGAAACAAACAGGCATTCACTCCCGGGGTGAATTGAGCGTCTTTCATAAGTTGCTGTCATTCGCGTTGATTGGCGTGATTCGCGGGCCTCTTCTGCTCTTTTTAGGATCATGGACTGGCGCTTATAACAAACCCTGCGGATTTGAACAGCTCCAAGGCTTCTTTGGAGCGAAGAAAAGCGAGGAATGCGCCGGCCTCGGCAGGGTGGGACGAGGCCCGCACGATGGCGGCGGGATACTCGACTTTTTTGTGCGAGCTGCCGGGCGCTACCGCCACCACGCGCACGGATTTCGATCCCGCCGCATCGCTCCCATAGACGATCCCCGCATCCGCATTTCCTCCCTCGACATACGTCAGAACCTGGCGCGCGTCCTTCCCGAAAACCAACTTGCTCTTCACGTCCTCCGCGATCCGAAAATACTCGAGGATTTCCATCGCATACATCCCGGCAGGAACGCTTTTCGGCTCGCCGATCGCAATCGTCTTGATGCCTTCCGACGCGAGCCCCTCGAACCCGGCCAGGGTCTTCGATCCGGCAGGCGCGACCAGAACAACCGTGTTGCCGACCAACACGAACCGGCTTTCCGGAATGATGGATCCGCCATGCTCCAACTCGTCCATCTGCTTCGCGGCAGCGGAAATAAAAACATCCACCGGCGCGCCGTTCACGATCTGCTGCTGGAGCGATCCGGACGATCCGAAGTTGTAGAGAACCTTCACATCGGGATGCGCTTTTTCGTATTCCGCCTTCAGCGTTTCGAGCGGGGCCTTGAGGCTGATAGCCGCAGACACGGTCAGGGTGACCGGAGCGGCGTGGAGCGTCAGGAGCGATGTCAGGAGGCAGAGGAGCGTAATTTTTTTCATGGTGCGTTGAGCGGGAAAAACAGCGGCTCCCCGAACAATGCCTAATCCACCCCGACCATCACGTTGCTCGCCTTGATGACGGCATAGGCGGTGGAACCAACGGCAAGGTGAAGTTCTTCGGCGGAGCTGTGCGTGATAATCGATGTGATGAGGTCGCCGCCGGGGAGTTCGATGTCGATCTCCGCGTTGACCGGCCCCATCGTGATGCTTTTGATAGTCCCTTTCAGGATGTTTTTTGCGCTGATTTTCATGTTTTTGTCTGGTTCTTTGGTTGGTTGTTGTTTCTGCGGAAAAACCAATTCCCTACAGGCAATCCCGCCGGACTGGGCGTGCTTTCCCGGCCGGGCATTGTTTTCGGAAGAGCACCGGCGATTAACGTAAACATTACAGAAAGCGTCAAGTCTTTTTCACGTTTAGTCCTCGTCGGATTCGTCATCTCCGTATTGGAGGACTTCCACCGTGATGATCGACGGCAGTTGGATCTCGGTTGGTTCCGTTGGAACAAAAACCTGCCGCATGAGATCGGATGCGGTGTCGGCAGCGACGTTGGAACGGGTGCCGGCATAAATGAGTCCCCCGTCAAAACTCACGACCGGGATCGTTGGAGCGCCCGCAATCGAGCCTCCCGCTTCGATATTGTCGGCATTGATCACCATCCTCGCGGCAAGGTTCAGGTTGCCGGAAGCCCGGATTCCCGCATCCCCGGCATCAATCACTCCCGCGGGAGCGATCAGATCCACATCGCCCGGCTTCGCCCCAACGACGGTTTGCAAGACTCCGATTCCGCCCCCCGTTGCAAGGCCGGCGAGATCGGTTCGCACATCGGCGCTCTGGGGATCGACAATCACCTGCGTGGGAGGAGCCGCCTGGACGGTTTTCGCCGACGCTCCAGCCGCGATATCCCCAAAGCTCGACCAAATCACTTCGTTTCCGCCACGAAGCGTGAAGATCCGCGATGTGCCGACAATCACGCTCCCGCTGGTGAAGATCGAAATATTTCCTCCGCCCTCCGTCAGAATCCCCTGGTCGAGGGGTTGGTTCCCACTCAGATCGAAGCCGACTGTCAGCCGTCCTCCAGGTGCCAAAAGCATCACATTTCCCCCGTTCACTGTCTTGATTTCCCGTGAAGTCAGAGCGATATCTCCCCGCCACGCCGCACCGGGAAAAAGCGTCGAAATGGCATCGAATCCCCGCTCGTAACTTCTCGATCCGGGAGATTGAGGGTCGTTATACGAACGTCCAGTGTCTCTGAGGATATCGAAGAAGACTTCCAGCGCGAGCGTGTCCTGAGCCTCCTTGGAAAGTCTCTGAAAAGCCGCCCAGCCATCCCCGGACGCGGCCGGACTCAGATACTTTTGAATAAATCCCTCAAAGTTGATCGAACTGCTGTCCAGTTGCCAGGCGCTCCCGATTCCGGCGATCGCGATAATATCCGCCCCGGTGTATGGCAGGTAGGGATTGCGCTGGTTTCCAATGCTCAGAATGCCCGCGCCGGTCCCATCCGAACGGTTGCTGCCGACTCCCAAATCGAGGTTCCCCCCGGCCAGCACTTCGAGAGTTCCTGGGCCGCTGATCTGAATGTCTCCCGCCAGCGGATCGACCGGAACCCCCGCGATCGTCAGCGCGTTGCCGGGCGTTTGCGCCAGCGTGCGAAGACGCGAATCGGGATCATAGGCCACAATATTCCCGCCGGACGCAGCCACGCTGACATCGTCCGCCCCCGCATTCTGAATATAGAGCGCGATATCCGAAATATCGCGCCCGGCGACAACCCTCGTCGCCTTTCCCGAAAAAAGCGTCATTCCGGAAATGTCACCGCTTTCCGCATAGAGATGCACCGGAACACTGTCTCCCTTGTGCAACACCCCCGGCGCATGGAGTGCCTGCTTTGTTTGCAAAACTCCATACACTCCCCCGCTGGAGCCGGACTCCGCAAAAAGGAGGTCGATTCCGCTCATGAGAGTCGCTGATGTGAAATTCCAGATCCCTCCCCGATAGCCGGATGCCGGCGATGGGAGCGAAAGCGGCGTTGCGATTCCCGGAATCCGATTAGGATCGGCATCGGACAGATTAATCGTGGCATATCCCCACTCCATCGAATCACCTCCAGCGGCCAGCCGCTGCGGTTGCAACCCATTGATCGAGCCCAGCGCCATGAGATCAAGGGTTCCGGACGATGACGGGCTCAAGAGCAGATCCCCAATAACATTTACGTCTCCCGAATAGGAAACCGCCCGAATGGTCCCCGGCATCAATGCCGCAACGCCCTCAAACGGATCCGCGCTCGTCTCCGCCAATCTCAACCATGGCTGCGACACCGAAAAGGGCGCCGCTCCTTGGGTGTTGCCATAGTAGAGCAGGACATTCTTATACCAATTGTAGAGAGAGCCATCCCCTCCCGAAACGCCATTCCTAAGTGTCACAGAACCCGTCAGCGACGAAATATTGACGGCGTCGGACGAAGCGCAGGTCGAAAAATAGGACTTTTCGTAGAAGCTGTTATTGATCCCCTGTGGTAGAAGAAACGGATTGGTGACCGGCCCAAGCAACACGTCATCTCCCGCGGTCACGTCGAAGCTCCCCTTGCCGAGGAACAGCGTCGTCGGAAGCCATGTCGAAGCATCGGCCGTCAGCCCCTTCGCCTTAAGATCGCTGATCTCCGACTGCGTCAACGCCGCGCGCGTGCTGTTCGTCAGGATGGAGTTTCCAGCACTAAGGCTTCCCTTCCCCCGCTCGACATAATACACGCCGCCATTTATGTCGTGCCCGGCGCGCACGGCGAGATCGCCCCCTCCCAACTCCGCCATGCTTCCCAGCGACGGGACTCCTTTCAGCATTCTCGCATTCGTCGGAACCACCGCATCGACATTGCTGACATCGTGGCCGGCGGTCAGGCTCACGTTGCCTCCTCCCAATGCGCCAACATCTTCAAAGAAATTGCTGAAGTCAACCCACCAAGACGTGGACTCGATCTCGCCGCCGGAATGCGTCGCCGCAAACTGCCCGGTCGCGGGGTCCACGTATCCCCTCCGGTAGAGCCAGTTCGTCGGCAATTCCCTTGTCGAATACGGATTGATTTGCGCGCTCTGCCCACTTCCATAGATTTGGTAGCGGGCAATGTCGTTCTGCGCCGAAATGCTCACATTGCCTCCGCCATAGCTATACTGCGCGGGATATATCGGCGCCTGGGTCGCGCCCAGCGATGTGCTCTGGTAGTTGAGGTTCGGCAAATCAAACCCGTCCAACGAATCCGCCTGAATTCCCGCCGTGTAGATCGTCGTGATCGGATTCAATAGCTGCACATCGCGCCCCGCGACGATATCGATGTCGCCGGAACCCGTGCGAATCGTTTGATAATATCCGGGAATGATCGACTGCCGGGAACTGTTGGCCGAGATCGGCAGCGCGGGACTTCCCAAACCTATCAAAACCGAACCCAAACCACTCCCCAGGCCGGAAAGTGGCTGGAGGCGACGGACGTTCGCCGATCCCGTGTCGGCCCCGGAAACCACCCGATAGGACCACGATAACGCACCGGCAGGCAACAGCGGGGCCTGCCAGAGACTCGCGGCCGAAGTGTCGAACCCGTCGCTCAAGCTCGCTCTAAAAGAGAACACGACATTCCCTGAGGCCCGCATCGTCAGAACCCCGGGCGCGCTCTCCGGACCGAAGCGATAAGGCGATAAATCCCATGTTTGCGCCAAGGTTAGGTTCCCGGAAGGATTGACGATCTCCGCCCCCACCTCGATCCTCGCAATGCCCGTCACGTCCGGCTGTTGTCCGCCGAGAATACGATTCCACATCGCCGAATAACCTGCTGCCGCCGAGCCGGCGGGCCCAAGAAAGCTGTTTCCGTTGTCAAGGATCGACGCTTCCACGGCGTCCACCGACCCGTTCGGGGCTAAATAGGTCTTGAAGCCTTCCACAACAATGTCCGAGGCACCACGGATCGATCCATTGATAGGACCTACCAGCAAATCGGAGCCCGCGGCATTTTGCGGTGCCCTGAGGTGCAATGTGCCGGAGGATTCTCCCTGCGACGCCGGATTGACGACGGACAAATCCAAAGTGGCTCCATTACGAATATCGATGCCAGTTCCTCCCTGCCCACGAGTCTCGAGGGAAATCGTCCCCCCTTTGCCTGCCGAATTGAAGTCGGTCCCCTTGACGCTGAGAAGTGCCCCCCCCAACAAAGTGACATTGCCCAGCGCTTCCAATGAAATCGCCCCGCCTTGCGCGCCAGATGCGTCAATAGTCCCCGTTACGATAATAGAACCGTTATCGGCCGTCAGGTTATAGCTCGACACTTTCGCGAAGCCGTCAACATTGGCGTTCCCTTTTCGCACCCGATAGTCCCTCGACTTGGAAAACCCGCCGCAGTTGAGCGCGGAATCGAGTGCCGCGCAGCTCTCCCCCGCCAATGAGCCCACGTCCAAAGCGAACGTCCCTCCGCTTCCCCCTTGCCCAAGCATCGTTCCACTTAGAGCAAACATCCCGGAAGGAACGGCGATATTCACGCTCCCGGCATTGGATCCACCGCCAGCCACGTTCAAAACTCCGCCAGCCAATACCGACACGCTTCCGGAGTCCGCCTGGAGCGAAACCTGCCCTCCTCCGGTATAGGTTGTCACATCGAAGAAATGCCTGATAGCTCCGCTGACGTCGATCTCTCCGCCAATTGTAATATCCCCGCTCGTCGCCCGGACGGAAACCGCCCCGCCAGGCAACACAACATTGCTGCTCATAGAAACGCTTGTTCCTACCAATGAAAGCGTGGCTCCCAACCCGTCGGTCACAGATGCCACCGCTCCCGCCACCCCAAGAACATCCAGCCTCCCAGCGCTGGAAATCGATTCACTCGCCCCGGTCGCTCCGTTCACCACCGGGGCGACGATCCGAACGTCGCCCTGACTTTGCAAAGCCCCTTGGCCATTAAATGCAATCCCGCGCGAAGCACTCAACACAACCGTCGAAAACTGATCGATGGCCAAGTCGCCGGCTCCCAGCGTAATGGTGTCCGAATTGACGCGCAGCGTGCCGCCCGCGCTCGAAGCCGATCCGGCCCCGACCCCTCCCAGACCGTTTCCAAGAACGACACTGGCCGCCGAAATGACGACCTCTCGCCCGGAGGTATTGAAGCCGCGAATCTCGCCCGCCTCGATTTCCAGATTTGAGATAATCGGTGTGCCGGACGCATCCAGCATTCCTATGCGCCCGGTTCCATAGATGTCGAATGACGAGTAACTCCCCAGACAAAGCGATCGCGTCCCCGCCTGCAGCGATTCCCATGCCTGGCCTGAAAGAACTAGCCCTCCGGACGGTGTCTGGGTTCCCGGATTGTCCAGTTGAATACTGATTTTTCCTCCTCGGATCGTGGCCGTGTCGCAGGCGAAGACTGCCGCTGGGTCAATGTGGAAATCCGCTGTCGAGTCGAGAACGAGGTTTGCCCCGGAAAGTCTTACTCCCGCGCCTATTGTTAGCGTCGGCACGGTTGAAGAACTCACCCCAGCGCGCGTGACCTGCGACGAATCGCCCCCGCTGACCCTCACGAGCAAGCCGTTCCCGCTCCCGCTCAGAGTCTCTTGCCCGATCGACAAGGTCTCCACCGCTCCAGACAGACTGCCGGTTCCCCGGATCTCCGCATTCGCATCCAGGGTCAGGGACTGATTGGCGACAAGAATGATATCCTGTCCGGTCAACGGACACCCGGCATTGTCAAGAGTGAGCCTTCCGGTCTTCACGCTGACGGTGGTCGAGCTTGTCCCCACATCGCGAACCCCTCCGATCAGCAGGCTCTCCGCGCCAAGGCTGTTGAGCTGGGATGCGCCCAACACAAGCCCCGAAAACGCATCGTCTTTCCCCGACGCATTGATCAGGATGTCGGAGGTGCTCGCGATATCGACAATGGCACCGCGTCCTCCGGTCGCCGGGGCGGCCAATACTGTCCCGTCCAAGGTCATTCTCGATGCAAACAGGACCATGCGCCCGGAGTCCCTGGGAAGCCAGCTTCCGCCGACATCCTGCGTCGTCTTGGCAAGAAAGTCGTTAGCATAGGAGATGTCATACTCGGCGCGCGAGTTGATCACTTTCGAGGAAGCAACCTCGAAGCGGGAGAGAGGGAGCCGGGCACCTGGATAGGCTCCCAGGCCGCTGACACGACTTCCGGAAAAAAGGCTTGCGCCGTCTGTGAGCGCCACGGTCCCCACCGCGGCTCCGCTCATGGGAGTTACAAGAAATGCGCCAGGGAGCAAAGCGTAACGCGCCGGCAGCAAAGTGTAAGTTCCACTGGCAACTCCCCCGCCACCGCCAAGATAGATCCTGTCCCCAACCCCGAGGGATGCATTCCCGTATCCGGCATCGGATCCAAAACTCGAAGCCACGTTCGGGCTGTTGTTGAACCAGGCATAGGGAGAAAAATCGGATGAAAAGCCCGGAATGATGGCGAAGCTCGACGTCGAATTGAGAATGTCGTGGCTCCCACCGGTTCCCGAAACCCATCTGTAGGCGAGCAGATCTCCCCCTCCACGCAAGTCAATTGTCGAGCCCCCTTGATCGATGATGTTCGTGGCCGATATGCGGATCGATTTCGCGGTCGGTCCCGTCTGGGTTATGTCGGTTCCGGTGGGATCGATCCATGATGTTCCATTCAGGTTGATACCATACGGAATGTTTAAGCCCACTCCGGTTGCGGGATCGACAGCCGAAACCGACGTCATGCTTCCACCGCCGAGCGTCACCTGTCGCGTCACAGGATAGGTTTGTCCCGTGATCAGGTCGGAAGGCCCCGTGCCGTCCCCGGCCCACCCGATCGTAATAGAGCCCATTGGCGCACGCAGCACTCCCCCCTGGTAAATGACCGAACCGTAGATGCTCAATTTTCCGCCTGCCGACAGCGGAAGCCCTCCGCTGCCGGATTTGGATATCGTGACCGTTCCTCCAGCCGTCGCCCCGCCCGCCGAATAGTCATAAGCCGCGATAGTGAAAGATGTTGCAGTCGCGGGATAAATCTGGGCGGCCGTCAGCTGGATATCTCCGGCCACCGCCAACTCCCCATTTCCGCGGATATCCCCGCCCGCCGCGTTGAACGAAGCAAGTCCGATGTTCTGCAAAGACAGGTATCCTATGTCAACCAGGCCGGCATCGATGACAAGGGAGCCGCTCCCATGAGTCGGCGGAACCGGATAGGCCGCATTCTGATATTGGAAGGGGCTCTGGATTTCCGAGCTTAATTGCGGCGTTTGAAACGGCGTTCCGACCGCAACATACGGTGCCGAGAGAAGGATCTTTCCGTCGCCATAAATGATGCCCCCAGATCCCGCGGCGATACTGTTTACGGCATCGACCGAAACATCTCCCGAGAACCTGACGACCCCGCCAAGGCTAAGGGATGCCAGCCCGCTGCCATTGAACCGATCCGCCACAAAATATCCGTGCCCGTCGAGGATCTGGCCGTCACCCCCCGCCACCGGACGCCCGATAACCGCCTGGCCGGAGAAACGAAAACCTGCCGGAATCGTTAACCCGCTTTGCTTGATGTCAAGCGTCACATCTTTCGGCGTCTGTGTTATTCCCGAGACGGGAGAAATAAATATCCCCGAGGAAACCGAAAGGCTTCCCCCCATCGCGCCACTGCCACCGGGGCCGCCTCGAAGCACCGTATCTGCGAAGAGCATCTGCTTTCCAGCCAGAGTGATCGATCCCCCGTCCGTCTCAACCCGGGTGGGCGCATAGACTTCTCCCTTGAGCGAACCATTCGCCCGCACCGCCGCGTCCGACGAACCGAGCGGGAGATCGAGCGTTCCGCCCGCGCCGGACACATCAAGCACAGATCCTGCCTCCGCGACAATATTGCCGCTGATCGAGATCGCGCCACCGGACGTCACAAACCCGGTGCGATATCCCCGCGCATCGGGGATCAGAACGACCTTCCCGGCTGTGGACAGAACGCACTGCGGACCAAGATCCACCGTCGCAAGCGCGTGGTCTTGATCCGCAAACAACGCCGACGAATCGCTGCCCCCGCTGATCGTGATCGAACCGCCCGGAGCAACAACCGTCCCGAGAAGGGCGACCGTTTGCCCGTTAAACGAAACGCCAGCCTTGGCATCGGTCCGAACGCTTGCTCCGGCCTCCATCACGATATCGCCGCGCACGACAAGAACCTTTGTAAAGTCATCCGCGACTCCCGGCGCATTGAATGTCACGCTGACCGGCGAGCGGACGCCCTCCGGCAGAGTCACGATCTTTTCGGAAACATCCGTGGCATCGGCCATGGCAAGCCACGCCTTCGCTTTGGGAATAATTTCCGTTCCTTCCACAATCCTCACGGCAGGAGTAGCCTGGGAGCTAGGCAGACCGAGGCCCGTCAATGTAAAACTCGAAAACCCTCCCTCGCTGAAAAAATCCGGCGAGAGCAGCAGGGTCTCGGAATCGCTGGCGACGCCTCCGACTTGAACCAGTGGGGCCTGGATGCTCAAGGCCCCACCTTTCGCGCCCAGGCCGGCTATTCCTATCAACGTCGCTCGAAGGGACAGATGACCGCCCAAAAGCGCTTTGACCTCGGGATCCCGACCCGAATTGATCAGGATACTTCCGCCGTTCCCATAAGTGCTTTTCCCGGTGTTGAAGAGTTGGACTCCGCCGGAAACATCGATCTTGCTTCCAGAGTCCAGCGTGACGTCATAGCCGGATATGGCAATGCTTCCGCCATTTATCCCGATTTGCGCCCCATCGCTTCCAGAAATGCCGTTCCGGTCGTTCACCACCATGCCAGCCGCGCTCAGCTCGCCGCCGCTCTTAAGAACGAAGCTCCCTCTCGATGCGTCCGGAAGCGGCGATGTCGGGTTCGGCGAGCTCTGAAGCGCAAAGAATGCGTAGGGCGAATAATCATAAGCGGTCAACTTCAGAGTTCCCGCCGGAGCCGCCAGCTTTCCTCCAACTTCGATATTTGCCGCTGTCAGCGTGATCGAGCCGGAAGGCGCTGTCGTTAGGGCGACCCCGGCCGGGACCTCGATTTTTCCATCGCCATTGTCAACAGACAAATTGCCGAATCCCATCTTCGTGAGCAACTCCGGCGAGAGAACGACTTTCTCGGCGCGGTCCGGCATCGGCTGCTCCGGGTTGCCAGACGAGTCAAGGGCAAACTCGCCGCAGGCTGCCTGGGAAGCGCCGGATTGAAAGACAACATCGGGCGGAGTCGGAGATATCTGATAGGTCGTCACGCGGTCCTGCTTGTCGAATGTTAGCGACAGCGAACCCGCCAGCATTGTCTCCGTTCGTTGTCTCGGCCCCACAATCGCTCCGCCGGACAACTCGCCGTCAAGAACCATGACGGGAGCCGTCACAATGATCGACCCAGCCGGGGCGCCTTCTATATATCCCGCCTGGTTTCGCGCCCCAGCCACCAATTGGTTGACATAGGTCCGGCTGATGTTCCACCTCGCGTGCGCCTGCGTGAAGCCGGCGTAGATCCCGTCATAAACCAGATCCGGCGTTGCCTGCGAAATATCGTAGATGTGACCGCCGGAAATCAACCTGGTGGTTTGTATGATCCCTCCCTGGTAGTTGATCCAACCCCCGGAGACGTCAATGCTCGAACCCCGCTGCATCACCACCGAACCTCCCGCTGTCAGCGTCACCGTTCCTCCCGGCGTGGTCAGCCTTCCAATGCCATACTTGATCAGGTCAACATATCCCGCCAAATCCGCGAGAGGCGTCCCAACCCATGCCTGCCCGGCATAGGAACCGGAGCGGGTAATGTCAACATAGACGGTCTTGCCTCGAAGGATTCCGTTCCGTTGGACCGGCGAGTTCGCCAGTTCGGCACCTCGAAGTTGGACGGCGATGATATTATCCAAAACCGATGCCGCAACATCCTGGGTCCCGGCAACGCTGATCGCTGCCCCCGGGTCAAGGTACACTTGCCCGGAGGAATAGATGAATGCACTCGTTGGAAGAGTGGTCGATGGAAGATAATTCCACTCGCCCGCATCCATTCGCACATTGGCCGAAGGCGCCAGAATCGTCGAGTTCGAGCCGCAATGGATCGCGAGCCCCCGAATGTTGATCTCCGAGCGCGACGATACGGCCCATTGGCTCATGACCACTTTGGAAGGGTCGGACGTTTCGGGAAGAATCCTCAGCACACTCCCCGTCCCAAGAGTAACGACCCCGGTCGATTGGAAAAGAAAGGGAGGAGTGCCGGGATAGTTCACCGGATCGTAAGCCGGATTGCTCAGCGCATTATAGTCCGCCATCAAGTCGATCCGCCCGTTCAGTGAAACCGAGGTCGTGCTTGTCAAAGCCCCGAGTTGATTGATCGCTCTCCCCGCAACCGCGATCGAACCGCGCGGCGAGTCGATCCAACCGGAATTTGTCACTGTTCCGAAAGATGCCGCAGAGGAGGATTTGGTGACAGCGCCGACAAACACGTCCAAACCGCGCAAACTCGCATCACTGCTTGAATGCGCGTCAAACCCCACTTGCAGGCCGGCTGCCAGGATCGTTTGTCCATCCGGCGTCGATAGCTGGCCTTGATTGATCACGTTAGGCCCCACCAATGTGACGCGGCCTCCGGCATTTGAGCTGTTCGTCGGACAACTGATCGAGGCCCCCGCCTGCACAATGACATCACCGCAATTCCCATCCGGTGTATTCGCGGGCGGCGGTGCGAATGCCGGAGTGCCGTTCTTGCCCGCCGCAACGGGAAGCGCCGAAAAGAGAAACTGCGCGTCCGGGTTGTTGAGGAGTCCCCGACTGATGAGAGAGTCGTTGATCGGCAGCGAGGACGCGACGAGCGCGTGCGTGTTGACCTGGCAACCCGCCCCGAAAATGATCCCGTTTTGGTTGATCACATAGACCTGCCCCTGCGCCTTGATCGAACCCAGGATCTGCGAAGGATTTCCTGACGGATCGTTGATCTTGTTGAAAACGACCCACTGCCCGACGTTTGAACCGGCGGCGCTCTGGTCAAAGCTGAGTTCTGTGAACCGTCCCACATTGAACGTCTTCCAGTTCAGGACCGCCTGTTGCGATGTCTGCGTGATCGAGACGGTCGCGAGACCATTGGCGGCCGATTGCGTCGGCAACTGCGCTCCTGTCCATAGGCCGCTTATCTCACCCGGCTTCGGGTTTGAGAGATCCTTCGGAACGAGGGGGGCCACCTGCAGGGCCCCGACGCCAAGCCCGTTTCCGACGGGCGGCAACAATACTCGGTTGCCCGAAGACAGCGCTTGGGCGGAATCCTGCATCGCCTTCACCGCCTGTATCGCCCGGGTCGTCCTTGCCAGCAGGTCGGCGGAACTTGCCCGAGCATTCTCCGCCTGCGTCACAGAAGTCGGTCCCGCCGTGCGTGAGGCTATCCCCGCGCCTCCGCCTCCGCGCAAGATGTCTCCTCCAAATGCGCTCCCGCCAAGCAAGCAGGCGAAAAGGAGACTCAGACATAAAACGGGCCAGCGCGACTCAATATTCGCGCTGGCCCGAAGGTTTCTACGATTCTCTATCAGCTTGGAGGCCGGCTTCAGTAGGGGCTTCCCCATACAACTGGAGCCCCATCGCCAGCTCTTCCGACTTGCATCGCGCTCAACAGGGAATTCCCGCCAACGACGATGTCCTGGTTCTTCAACTGCGTTGCAATCTGGTTGACAACCGTTTTAGCTGTTCCAGAGAATGTTGACCGGTACATCATGTGCGCATACGACCAGTAGGTATATTGTCCCTCCTGCACCGCAGTGGTGCTATATGGAACTCCGTTCCAATTCATCAGCGCTCCACCGGTGATGCTCACTGTCGGCGTGCTGGTGTAACCGGACCCGCCATTCGTGACCGCGATCGCCGTGATCACTCCATTCGTGACCGTCGCCGTTGCGGTCGCCCCGGTTCCGCCGCCGCCCGAAATCGTGACAATCGGGTAGTTGTTGTAGTTCGTACCGCCGTTCCCCACGTTTATTGAACCGACCGCTGCCCCGCTGAGTGTTGCGGTCGCGGTCGCCAGCACCCCGGGATTGACCGTCACCGCATCAATGACATCGCTGTAACCGATCACCCACCCGGTGCCATCCGCTGCCGTTCCGCTCCCCGGAGTGTTCAATGCCGCGACCTCTGCAGTAAAGGTCGGGTATCCCGAGTGACCCGCTGGATAGCTCACGCCGTCAACGACCGCAGCCGGATACGCTGTGCTCCCCGTCACGTTTCCTGTGGGGCCAGGGGTTCCGGTAATCGTCAGTTTATACTGTGCCGGAGAGGAATAGATTCCGAAGCCGGTCTCCGCGAAGAGACACTCGCGAGAGCTTGCCCCCTCGTCGCGTCCGACCAGAGTCACATTCCTTGTCTCATCCGCAACCTGACCGGTAAACTGCGCCAGCGGAAGAGACCCATTGGTAAACAACGCATTTGCCAAGGTGGAATTGATGTTGGAGAGAGTGATGGGCGAGCCGGCATTGCGGACCCAGACATACGGAAAGACGCCAATCACTTGGTCGGTCAATACCGGTGTCTTGAATCTCGTCGTGCCCTGGAACTCGCCCGACACTGTGGCATCGGCGGTGACTGCGGTATCGTAAGGTCCAGTCAGGTTTCCTCCAGTGCCGGAGCTCAGCCATGTCGAAACTGTCAGATTCTGGGCAACCGTTCGTATTCCAAATGTGGATGTCCCGTAGGAAGTCTTGATGACCACCGGATATGAGCCAACCTTTGTGGTGCCGGTGAAGATCGCCTGCATGGCCGTTGACAGGGAAGTTCCCTGGTAGCCGACGGTATACCCCGTGTTCAAAATGTTGCCGACCGCCGTGTGAACTGCGGCACGCAAACCCTGCGCGCCAGTTATACGGATGACCGTCTGCGCGTGGGTTGATGCGGTCGCCATGGCCATGGCGAACAGGCCGATTCCAATGAGTTTGAATGATTTATTCATAGGTGGTTGTGCTTTTTTTGTATTTTTGTTTGTTTCGAGTTTCAGAGAGTTGCCCCGCGCATCCGCCTGCGCCATGCGATAGCGGCCAACAGGCCTGCGCCGAAAATCGCAAAGTGGATTGCTGACGGTTCAGGAACTGCAAAATAACTCGGGTCGGTGCTGTATTGCAGACTCCCGTCAGAGCCCAATCCAAAGGATCCCAGATACGTTCCCGCAGTCGCCCTGGTTGTCGGAGTCAACTGATACAAATCGGATACCGCGAAGCCACCTGCGGCGATGTTTGTATTGTTTTCGATCGGACTCCCGTTGATAAACCAGCCTGGATTCGATTCGGGGGTCGCGCAATCTGTCCAGCTTCCCGATGCGGATGAACTCACGCTGATCGTGATAGAACTGTTCGTTGTCGATGTTCCTCCGTTCAGCGGAGCGGTGCCGGTATAGAGGGGTTCGATGTTGTTCGCGATCGGCGTGTTTTGCAGACTAGCAGACTTGCTGACAAGCGGGGTTGCGGACAGCGTGCCCGGGGTGCTTTCCGCTGTCGTGGCAAAGATCGTGGACTTTGCGAAATAGACCGAGTTAATCGTTGTTCCATCGAAGCGGTTGATGTTCCCCACGATCCCCCAGGCAAGGTCGGTGCGGGAATTCCAGTTCGATCCGAATGCGTCTGTCAGGTCGGCTCCCGACCACCCGGAAATCGTGAAATGGCTCGGTGAAGGGGAAATATAACTCGTGATGGGCCCGATATCAGCCACGAGATCGGTGCCGGCCAGTCCTTGAGCTGGCAGCGCGTTGTTATTCGTATCATAGAGCGTAATCACCCGCACCCCAAGAATCAGATCGCCTTCGGTTGGAGTGATGGTCGTCTGCGCATTCGCGATTGGGGCACCAAGGGCGAGTCCCACGGCGGCAGCGATTGCCGGCCTTCGCAGTTTTCCTTCGATGATTTTCGACGCGGCTCCAAAAGACCGAAGCAGCCGCAGCCCTCCAAGTTTGCAAGGTAATCTGTTCATGAATAGCGAAGTCAAGTTTGCTTTTCATTTTGTGTCAAGTGCAAATGACTGTATTTTTTATATAAATTTCATGCCGCAAAACAATCAGATCATGGAAAACCAGCGCTCCTATCCGAGCGACCGGGCCGCGCAGTGCCGGGACATGGGTGGGTTGTAGCGGCGCTCTATGAGCGTCGGTTCCCGCTTGCTCGAAGAGCGACCGGCGGTCACAGACCGCCGCTACAGCTTGCGGCCTCCCGAGTCGCGACGAGAGCGGGAACTAGTTCGTTTTGGGGGCCGCCTTCTGAAATGTCAGGAAATAATTTTCCTTGAGGATCGGGGATTCGGACACGAATTCCAACCCGGCTTCCTCGATCTCTTTTCGAAAAACGTCTTTGTCGGCGCGGACGTGTCCTTTCACGAAGTCCGAAGCGTCGTCGCCGCGCTTGAAATCGACGAGCACAAGCCGGGCTCCGGGGCGCATCGCCTTCACGATCGACTTCATCGTCGCCGCCGGGTGCTCGAAATGGTGGTATGTGTCGCAAATGAAGACGAAGTCCACCGACTTTTTTTTCAGCCCCGAACTCGTTTGGGTGCAGACCACGCCTTCGGCATTCGAGATCCCACCCGCCTTGCATGTCGCGAGGATGTGGTCAACGAATTCCCGCGAGATATCGGCCGCATAAACTTTTCCTTTTGGTGCCACCTTTGCCGCCATGAGCCTCGTAAAAAGCCCCGTCCCAGCCCCGACATCCGCGACGTCCATGCCCGGCTCCAGTTTGCACGCGGCCACAATCGCGTCTCTCTGGGTGAAAATCTCCCGGCTCTCCCCCTCGAACTTCTGAACGAATTCCGGAACGTCCGGGTGCTCGAACTTTTTGTTGATCTCCGCCGGGGCTCCCACATCCGCTGCGGTCAAACCGCCCATCAAACCGGCTGCAATTGCGATGGCTACAAGTGTCGTCGTGCGTGCGTTCATGGTTGCGGTTCCTATACCTGTTCCCTTCGGAACGCAAATAGATAGATCGGGAACTGGCGCGAGGGGGCATCTGCGAAAAGTGCGAATCCATAGGAGCGCGAGCATCCTGCCCGCTGTTGGACGAAGCGGGCGAGACGCCCACGCTCCTTTGAAGAAGCCCATTTGCAGCTTTCGGAGAGGTGCCCGGCGCGAGCGCGGCTGCCAAATTCAGTTGCGACAGCCAAACGGATGTGTGAGTTTGTCGGCTGTGGCACCCGCGAAGAAGAAGGTCAAATTTTCCAAGGCGTCAAGTTTGCGTGACACCGCCCGGGATCTTTCTCTGGAGGCCAAGCCGGGAGTTTCCGGCGAGACCGCCGGAGGGAGGGTGGCCGCAGAGAGAGCCCGCAAGGGGATCTCGCGGTCGGATTTTGCCCGCGCGGTGGGGATCAGCAGGCAGGCGTTATTCCAGATCGAGACGCGGGGCGCACTGCCGCGGGTGGACACGGCGGTGAGGGTCGCGCAAATCCTCGGGACGGATGTCGAATCGCTGTTCGGGAAAGGAGACGAGTCCGACATTCCCGTGGGTTCGGTCCGATGGCCGGAAGGGACGCGGATGGACCTCATCAGCCTCGACGGGCGCTGGGTCGCGCATCCGAGCGATGACCCGGACCGGATGGGGGCGGGATTTTCAACGTCCGACGGGTTTCTCGTGGAGTCAGGGCCCGGGCTGGCGGTCCGCGCCCGGACCGGCAAGCACGAGCTCTCGCAAAATGTTTTTGTCGCGGGCTGCGATCCGGCGCTCGAGATGCTGGCGCAGGCGGCGACCCGGGCGGTCCCGCAGGGCCGGTGCATCTGGATCCCCTGCGGAAATGCCGACGCCTTGCAAAGATTGAAACGCGGCGAAGCCCAGGTGGCGGGCATCCATTTCGGCGGGGAATCGGACGACGCCAACCTCGCGGCGATCCGGGGTCTCGGCCTTCAAAAGTCCTGCACGGTCCTGCGTTTCAGCAGTTGGGAACAGGGCTGGATGCTGGGGCGCGCGGCCAAAACAAAATTTCATGGAGTCGAATCGCTGGCCGGAACCCGCCTCCGGCTCGTGAACCGGGAGGCGGGGTCGGGATGCCGCATCGAGCTGGACAAGATGGTGGAAAAATCCGGGGTCTCCGCAGGCACGATCAAAGGCTATGATTCGGTGGCGAGGAACCATGCCGGATGCGCGAGACAAATCGCGATGGGGTTCGGGGATGTCGGTCTCGGGTGCGGCTCCATGGCAAAGACTTTCGGGCTGGATTTTTTCCCGACCACCCAGGTGGCATTCGACTTGGTGATCCGCCGGGACCAACTCGACAAACCCATGGTCCGGGCGATGTGCGACATCCTCCAGTCAGGAAACTTCCTCCGCGCCTTGTCGTGTCTGCCGGGATACGAGACATCCGGGCTGGGGCGCATCGTCGCCCCTTGAAAATTGATGTATTCGATCCGGGAGTTTGACCCTCACCGGCACAAGGGGACGAAGGCACCGATGAGGTTTGTCTGCCCGACCTGTTTGGGGAGGTAAACGCCACCATCCCCGCCTTTTCTGAAAACCACGAAGCCCTTGTTGCCAAAAGGCTTTGCGGACGGGTCCATGCTGGTTGGATCGTCTGCTTTCGGGATGAGCGGGTCAACCGGAAAGCGAGGCATCAACATCTTTTTATGTTGAGAGCGACACTCATCGCGCGAAGCTCTTTTTGCTGGGGAGCCCACGCGTCCCGCGTGGCCGGTTCGGCGTCCCGCCGAATCGATTTTCCGGCGGGACGCCGGAAACCACACCCGGGACGGGCGTGCTCCCCGGAAGGTAGCGAATCCGCACGCGCATTTTGATGCGTTCCCTCTCGTGCGGAAAGTAACCGGCTTGTCGGTCGGCGGGACTTCTACGCCTCGTCCTTCTGGCCGGAGATCTTTTTGATGAGCCCGCGATACCAGCC
>Ga0118677_10001146_pt1 | contig 56795 bp, 46 predicted proteins | sample AliMusrvi5mmetaG_FD_86154 | JGI IMG/M metagenome (GOLD analysis project Ga0118677, IMG submission 86154)
CATTTCCCCTACACTCCCTCCATGCCGCCCCATGACACCTCCCCCGTCGCCGAATACATCGCCGCGCTGCTGGCCAGCGAACGCCTGGGCAGGCAGGTCTGCCACCACCGGCTGGTGCCGGGACGCGAGGCCGAGTATGCGGAGCCAAAGCGCCCCTGGCCCAAGGCCATCCGCGAGGTGCTGGCCGCGCGAGGGATAGACGCGCTGTACAGCCACCAGGCCCTGGCGGCGGACCTGGTGCGCGCCGGGCGGCACGTGGTGGTGGCCACGCCCACGGCCAGCGGCAAGACCTTCGCCTTCCAGCTGCCGATCATCGAGGCCGTGCTGGCCAGTCCCGATTCCAGGGCCCTGGCGATATACCCCTTGAAAGCCCTGGCCCAGGACCAGTTGCGCGGGTTCAACGAGTTGCTGGAGGGACTGCCGGAAGGGTTGTCCCCGACGTTGCGGCCCACCGCCGCCATCTACGACGGCGACACCAAGCCCTCGGCCCGTGCCAAGATACGCAAGAAGCCGCCCAACCTGATCCTGACCAACCCGGAGATGCTGCACCTCTCGCTCCTGCCGCACCACGGAACCTGGGCCCAGGTATTCGCCACGCTCACGCATATCGTGCTCGACGAGGTGCACACCTACCGGGGCGTGCTGGGCGCGCACATGAGCCAGGTGCTGCGGCGCATGCAGCGCATCTGCCGCTACTACGGCTCGGACCCGGTGTTTGTGTTCTGCTCGGCCACGGTGGGCAACCCGGCGGAATTGTGCCAACTCTTGACCGGCATCGAGCCCGTGGCAGTGACGCAGTCCGGCGCGCCGACCGGGGCGCGGCACATGGTCTTCCTGAACCCCGAGGATTCGCCCGCCACGGCGGCGATTCAGTTGTTGCAGGCGGCGCTTTCGCGCGGATTGAAAACCATCGTCTACGCCCAGAGCCGCCGCATGACCGAACTCATCGCGCTCTGGGCCAGCGAAAAGAGCGGAGACTACCGCGACAAGATCAGCGCCTACCGCGCGGGATTTCTGCCTGAGGAGCGCCGCGAGATCGAGGGCCGCATGGCCTCGGGCGACCTCTTGGCGGTCATCAGCACCAGCGCTCTGGAGCTGGGCATCGACATCGGCGGGCTCGACGTGTGCATCCTGGTGGGCTACCCCGGCAGCGTCATGGCCACCTTGCAGCGCGGCGGACGCGTGGGCCGGGCCCAGCAGGAGTCGGCAGTGGTGCTGGTGGCCCAGGAGGACGCGCTGGACCAGTACTTCATGCGCCACCCCGAGGATTTCTTCGCCCGCCCGGCGGAGCGCGCCGTGCTGAACCCGGAGAACCCGGTGATCCTGCCGCGCCACCTCATCTGCGCTGCCGCCGAGCTGCCCCTGCAACCCGGCGAGCCGTACCTCAAATCGCCCGGGGTGCGCGCGGCCTTGGACGGGCTCATCAGCGCGGGCAAGCTCTACTACAGCGCGGATGGCCGCGACATCATCTCCCCGCGCAAGCGCCCCCAGCGCGACGTGGACCTGCGCGGCGCGGGCAGCCAGATTTCCATCGAGGACGCGGACACGGGCGCGGTCATCGGCGCGGTGGACAGCCTGCGCGCCTGCCGCGAGACCCACCCTGGCGCGGTGTACCTGCACCGGGGCCGCACCTGGCTGGTGGAGAGCCTGGACCTGCCCGGCGCCACGGCCAAGGTCCGCGCGGCCCGCGTGGGCTATTTCACCCGGGTGCGCAGCAGCAAGGATACGGAAATCCTCGAAATCTTCGACCGCCGCGAGGTCTTCGGCACCCGCGTCACCCTGGCCCGGCTCAAGGTCACGGAGCAGGTGACCGGCTACGAGAAGCGCAGCACGCGCGGCGGCAATCTGCTGGGCATGGTGCTGCTGGATCTCCCCCCGTCGGTCTTTGAGACCGAAGGCATCTGGTTCGATGTGCCGGACGCGGCCCGCCGGAAAGCGGAAGACCAGTACCTGCACTTCATGGGCGGCATCCACGCCTTCGAACACGCGGCCATCGGCATCCTGCCGCTGCTGGTGATGACGGACAGAAACGACCTGGGCGGCATCAGCACGCCCCTGCACCCGCAAACCGGCGGCGCGGCGGTGTTCATCTACGACGGCATGCCCGGCGGCGCGGGTTTGACCAGAGAAGCTTTCAGCAGTGCGGAAGAACTGCTCGACCGCACCCTCGCGGTCGTCCGCGACTGCCCCTGCGAGCTGGGCTGCCCCTCCTGCGTGCACTCGCCCAAGTGCGGCAGCGGCAACCGGCCCATCGACAAGGCCGCGGCCCTGTTCCTGCTGCGCGAGCTGTCCACCGGCGCGCCCGGAGCGGATATCTCACCGGAAATCACGCCAGAAATTTCAAAAGCCCAGGAGACCGCCATGCCCAAGGAAGGAACGCTGCCCGGCCTCGAATTGACCGGCATGCCCGCCATGATCATCCCGAAACGCTTCGCCGTGGTCGATGTGGAGACGCGCCGCAGCGCCGCCGAGGTGGGCGGTTGGACCCGGCCCGACCTCATGGGCGTGTCCATCGCCGTGCTGTACGACTCCGGCGAGGACGCGTTCACGGACTACCAGGAGCACGAGATCCCGCTTCTCGTCGAACGCCTGAAATCATTCGATCTTGTGGTGGGCTTCAACATCCTGCGGTTTGACTACGGCGTGCTGGCCGGGGTACACCCCTTCGCCTACGCCAGCCTGCCCACGCTGGACATGCTGGCCCACGTGCATGAGCGCCTGGGCTACAGGCTCAAACTGGACAACCTGGCCCAGGCCACGCTGAACGTGGGCAAGAGCGCGGACGGCCTGCAAGCCCTCAAGTGGTGGGCGGAAGGGCGGTTGGACGAGATCGCCACATACTGCCGCCAGGACGTGGCTGTGACCCGCGACCTGTACCTCTATGGCCGGGAGAACGGGCACGTGCTGTTCTCCAACAAGGCCGGACAAAAGGCGCGGCTGCCGGTGGGGTGGTAGGGGCTGGTAGAAGGCAGGCATAGAGTGATGCAGGAAGCGACGCCGACAGACATCTCCACCCTCAGCGGCGACCATGAGGACGAGACCTTCACGGGTGTTGAGGGCGACAACTCCGAGCTTCGCTCCGCCAGCTTCTCTCAGTGCGTCTTCCGCAACTCGTCCTTTCAATTCGCCAAGCTCACCAACTGCACCTTTGAACACTGCGTTTTCGATTGCTGCAACCTGTCGCTGCTGCATTTGCATTCAACAAAAATCATCCGCGCAAAGTTCCTCAATTCAAAACTGAGCGGCATCAACTGGAGCAGCACGAGCGGGTTCTTTTCCGCAACATTCAACGGCTGCGTGATGGACAACAGCTCTTTTACTTCCATGAACCTTTCGAAATACGAGTTCCATTCCTGTTCATTCCGTGATGCATCCTTTATGGACACGAAACTCGCTCATGCGACATTCGAAGAATGCGACCTCCGTAATTGCACCTTTCACAATACGGACCTGAGCCACGCGGACTTTTCCACCTCGTACAATTACTTCATAAGCGCGGACTCGAACAAGCTGTACAAAGCAATATTTTCCTTGCCGGAGGCCGTCTCTCTCCTTTCCAATTTCAACATCATTTTGAAGTAGGGCCTGGTCTCGCGTTTTGACGCGTCCACCCGGTTGGCGGGCCACTACAAGGCGCACGCTGGCGTTTGCCCACGGCAAGGGAGCTAATTCATCTTGCGGAGACGTTGGACGCGCTGTATTTCTTCCGGGCTGTCGCCAGGGTGCGGCAGCCAGGGCAACTCTCCGCCCGCACCGCACAAGGACAGACATGCACGCACGACTTTTTCGCGCCGACGCCCTGCTCATGCTCACCGCGCTCATCTGGGGCGCGGCCTTTGTGGCCCAGCGCCTGGGCATGGAGCACGTCGGCCCGTTCACCTTCAACGGCGTGCGCTTCATGCTCGGCGCGCTTGCGCTCCAGCCGCTGATTTGGCGCATGCAGGCCACCCGCAGCCGCGAGGGAGCGAGGCCGGGCCTGGAGACGCCGCGCCTGCTCCGTTACGGACTGTTGGCCGGGTGCGTGCTCTTTGCGGGCGCGGCCCTGCAGCAGGTGGGCATGGTCTACACCACGGCGGGCAAGGCCGGGTTCATCACCGGGCTGTACGTGGTCATGGTGCCCTTGTTCGGGCTGTTTTTGCGGCAGCGGGCCGGGGCGGGCACGTGGCTCGGGGCGGTTGCGGCGGCGGCGGGGCTGTATCTTTTGAGCGTGAACGAGGACTTCAGCATCGCGTACGGGGACGTGCTGGAGCTCATCGGCGCGGTGTTCTGGGCCGGGCACGTGCTCTTGATCGGGCGGCTCTCGCCCGGCATGGACGCCACCGACGCCGTGAAATTGGCCTCGGCGCAGTTCGCAGTGTGTTCGCTCCTCAGCCTGGGCGTGGCCGTGGCCACGGAGCCCGTGACCCTGGCCGGAATCTGCGCTGCGGCGCTGCCCATCCTCTACGGCGGGCTCATGAGCGTGGGCGTGGCCTACACGCTGCAGGTGGTGGCCCAGCGCGACGCCAATCCGGCGCACGCTGCCATCATCCTGAGCCTGGAGGCCGTGTTCGCGGCCGTGGCCGGGTACTTCGTGCTGGGCGAGGTTTTGGCCCTGCGCGCGCTCGTCGGCTGCGGCCTGATGCTCGGGGGCATGCTGCTCTCCCAGCTGCGGCCCTAGGACCGGCCAAGACCGGCGGGGGTTCAGTACAGCCCGGCGTTCTCCGGCCCGTCGATCCTGGCGCAGGTCTCGTCCATGTACTGCACCATGTCCTCATACACCTTCTCGACTGAGGTCTTGAACTTCAGCCAGCCGTCGCTCGGGGCGGCCTCAGCGGCCTTGAGCTGGTCGCGCAGTTCATCGCGCTTGGCCTTCAGGAAAAAGTAGGTCTTTTCGAGCTCCATCCGGGCCTGCTCGCTCTTGGGCTTTTGCCGTGCCGAGAGCTTGGCCATCTTCTCGTCGAACTCCTTGAGCCTCGTCTCCATGTCGCTCATGAACTGCTGCTTGACCATGGCCCATCCTCCGGCGGTTTGCGGGGTTTTAGCGGGGTCGATTTCGCGCATCGCTTGCTGATTACATACAACATTTTCCGGCCTGTGTCCACGCATGGGGAAACACTTGGCGTCTGCCCAGGCGCGGCCCGGGGCAAAGGTCTTGACGAAGGGGGGGCGAATGCTTTCTATTTGCCGCAGCACACCGGATGCAGAGCATGCCGGACGAAGAGCACACGACGAGGAGCACCAGACGATGAGCATCATGTTCGGCGCGCGCGCGCCTTTCTATAAATTGCAGGGCTGCGGCAATGACTTTGTGGCCCTGGACAACCGCGTGCTGCGCCTGCCCGAGGGCCTCATGGCCGAGTGGGCCCGGCGAATCTGCCCGCGCGCCTTTGGCGTGGGCGCGGACGGCCTGTTCTTCCTGGACCACCCGCAACCAGGCGCGGACGCCGACTACCGCTGGCACTTCTACAACGCCGACGGCTCCCGCGCGGAGATGTGCGGCAACGCCAGCCGTTGCGTCGGCCGCCTGGCCCATGCCCTGGGCCTGGCCGGGGTGCGCCAGCGCCTGGCCACGGACGCAGGCACCATCGCCATCGAGGTCCTGCCCGAGTCCGGCCAGGTCAAGGTCCAGCTGACCCGGCCCGAGGGCCTGGCCCTGGGGGCAAAGCTGCAGGTGCTTGGCCGCGAGACCGAGGTGCACTTCGTGAACACCGGCGTGCCCCACGCGGTGATCTTTGTGGATGACGTGCGCGCGGTGGACGTGGCGGCCCTGGGCCGGGCCGTGCGCTTCCACGAGCACTTCGCCCCGGCGGGCACAAACGCCAACTTCGTCCAGGTGCTGGACGCGCGCAGCGCGCTGGTGCGCACCTACGAGCGCGGGGTGGAGGGCGAAACCCTGGCCTGCGGCACGGGCGTGTCCGCCGTGCTGGTGGTGGCCAGCGCCCTGGGCCGGACCGGGGAGCGTGTGGAGAACACCACCAGCGGCGGCGAGGTTCTGGTGACGAGCCTGGAGAACGGCCAGGTTTTTTTGCAGGGCGCGGCGGAGCTGACCTTCACCGGCGAGCTGAACATTCCGGCCCTGGGGCTGCCTCTGCCCGGCGCGCAGGGCTGAAGTCCGGCCCCCGCAGGGGCGCGGCGTATGGAAGGGGGCAGCAGCCCCTTCGGCCCACCTTCGCCTCTCTTTCGCGGCGCACTTTGCGTCGCCCTTCGCCCGGTTGACGGGCGCTATTCCCTAGAAGTCCTTCCGGGCGGCCTCCATGGCCTGCTGCGTGGCCTGCAAGAGGTCGTCCAGGGTCTCGCACAGGCCCGGCAGCAGCGCGGAGAGCTTGTCCCTGGCCGCATCCTCCAGGTTGCCCGCAGCCCGGCTGGCCGGGGCCGCCCCCACGCTGGCGCAGGAACTCTTCAGGGAGTGCGCGGTCAGGCGCAGGGTGGTCAGATCGCCCTGTTCCAGGGACGTGGACAGGGCCTGGCGCTTGGCTGGCAGGTCGGCCAGGAAGATGCCGACAACCTCGTCGAAGAGCGCGCGGTGCCCGCCGAGCATGCTCAGGGCGGTGCGCAGGTCCACGAGGTCCGGCCTGGCCCGCAGCGTGGTCTCTGCCCGGGTGCTGGGGGCGCTGGCGCTCTGGCCCGCCAAAATCTCGGCCAGGTCCTGGAAGCTGACTGGTTTGGGCACAAACCCGCTCATGCCGACCTCGGCGCACAAGTCGCGGTAGCTGGCCAGGGCGTGGGCGGTCATGGCCAGCACGGGCACAAAGCGGTTCAACTCCCCGGCCTCCCCGGCGCGCAGCCTGCGGGTGGCCTCCAGCCCGTCCATGACGGGCATCTCGATATCCATCAGCACCAGGTCGAAGCCCTCGTGGCGCAGGAAAGACAACGCCTCCTGGCCGTTGGCCGCGTGGCGGTTGGTGTGCCCCAGCCGCCGCAAAAAGGCCTGGGCGATGACCGTGTTGGCCGGTGTGTCTTCGGCCAGGAGCACGTGCAGGGAGCGGGCCTGCCTGGGGAGCTCCAGGCTCTTGGCCGGTGCTTGCTGCTCTGCCGGGGCCTCGGCCAAGGCAAAGGGCAGGGTGACGAAGAAGGTGCTGCCCGCGCCGGGCTCGCTCACCAGCCAGATGTCTCCGCCCATGAACCGCGCCAGCTGCCGACAGATGGCCAGGCCCAGGCCTGTTCCGCCATACTTGCGCGAGGTGGAGCTGTCGGCCTGGGTGAAGCTCTCGAACACCAGGTGCTGCACGTCCTCGGGGATGCCGATGCCGGTGTCCTGGACGCGCAGCAGCAGCTGCACCCCGCCCATGAGCGCGCCGGTGGGGCTTTTGGCCCTGGGCGGAGAGTCCGGCCCGACCCGTTCCAGGGAGATGTTGACGACGCCCTCCATGGTGAACTTGACGGCATTGGCCACCAGGTTGACCAGGATCTGGCGCAGGCGGGAGGGGTCGCCGTTGACATGGGTGGGCACCCCCGGGCCGATCTCCGCCGTGAGCCGGAGGCCTTTGTGCTCGGCCACGACGGCGAGATGCTCCACCGAGCTGTGCACCAGCTTGTGCAGGTTGAAGGGGATGCGCTCCAGGCTGATGGCGCCGCTCTCCACGCGGGAGAGGTCGAGGATGTCGTTGACCAGGGCCAGGAGTGTGCGGCCGGAGTCGCGCAGGGCGGCCAGGGAGTGGCTGCGCTCCTCCGTCGTGGCGGCCATCTCGGCCAGTTCGGAAAAGCCCAGCACGGCGTTCAAGGGCGTGCGCAACTCGTGGCTCATCTTGGCCAGGAAGTCGCTCTTGGCGCGGCTGGCCTCCTTGGCGGCCTCCATGGCGGCGCGCAGCTCGCGCTCCAGGCGCACGCGCTCGGTGATGTCCGTGGCGATGGTGCAGATCCTGTCCGGGGCGCCTGCGGCGCCGTGCAGGGGGAATTTCGTGGAGAGCAGGGTGATGATGCCGCCGCCGGGCATGGGCAGCTCGACCATCCTGGTCATGGGCAGCCCGGAGTCCAGGATGTCCTTGTCCTCCTTGCGCGCGCTGGCGGCGATCTCCGGCGGGTAGACATCCTCGGTGCGTTTGCCGACGATCTCGCTGGCCGGGCGGCCCCAGAATTCTTCGATGCGCTTGCTGGCCAGAAGAAAACGGCCATTGTTGTCGCGGATGGTGATAAGCGCCGGGGTGGTTTCCAGGATGCAGCGCAGGTGCTCGCTGGTGGTGCGCAGATCCTCCTGGGCGCGCTTGATGGCCGTGATGTCGGTGAGGGTTTCCAGGCGGGCCAGGCGGCCGTCGACCCAGCGCAGGGCCTGCACGCGCACCAGGGTCCAGGTTCCGGCGGTCTCGTCGTGCTCCTCGCGCGTGTGCACGCCCAGGGGCTCGCCGCGTTCGTCCAGCAGTCCCTGGCGCGGGCAGCGCTGGCACTGGGCCCGCCCGCCGCGCACCACCTCCCAGCAGGGCCGGCCCAGCATCTCCTGGCCCCTGGCGTCGTAGACCACCTTGTTGGCGTAGCGGATGATGTCGGACTCGGCATCGGCCACGAAGATGGCGTCGGCCTGGTTCTCCAGCACGCGCAGGAAGCGCTGGTTGGAGCGTTGCAGCTCCGTCTCCATCTGCTTGCGGTCGGTGATGTCTGTTGAAAACCCCTGCATGCCGGTCAGGACGCCCGTGTCGTCGTACAGGCCGCGCACGGTGAGCGAGGCCCAGAAGGCGCCGCCGTCGCGTCGGCAGGCCTCGTGCTCGAAGCGGCTGACGTGGCCCTCGGCCCGCAGCAGGTCAATCAACAGGTCGCGCCGCTTTGGGTCCACGTAGGCCTGGCGGCGGATGTCGATGATCTCGGTCTGGAGCTGCTCCAGGGAGTCGTAGCCGAACATGCTGACGTGCGCCGGGTTGGCCTCCAGGAAGCGGCCTTCGACGGTGCTGGCGAAATAGCCCTCGGACGAGTTGTCCAAAAACTCGCGCAGCCGCTGTTCCGAGGAGCGCAGGTTGGCGTCGGAGCGTTGCAGGGCCTCGGCCATGGCGTCCACGGCGTCGGCCACCTCGGCCAGCTCGCCCTTGGCCCGGCTGTGGATGCGCACGGAAAGGTCCCCGCTGCCCAGGCTCCGCAGGGCCGTGAGGATGTTTCCCGCAGGCTTCTGGATGGTTCTGGCCACGAGTCCGGCCGTCACAAGGCTCAAAATGGCCGCAGCGATGAGCGCCAGGGTGTTGCGGCGGCCGCTGGCCTGTGCTGGGGCGAGCAGGTCGGCCAGGGGAATGCCCACGCGCACGTACAGCTCCTGGCCCGGCTGCCTGGCCAGCGGGCTGTAGGCAAAGATGCGCTCCACCCGGTCCTGCCCCAGCTCCTTGTGGATTGTCCGGCCCTGGCGCACCTGGCCCATGACCGCGCGAACGTTGGGAATAAATTTTGCATATTCTGCTGTGCGCATGGGGAAATGTGCACGGATTTCTCCCTGCGCGTCGACGACGCAGACCGAGGAATTCGGCGAAAGGTTCAGGGAGGCGGCGTGCTTGTCGAACCAGTCGAACCCTGTGGCCACGCCCAGGACGCCGCTGAGGCGGCCTGCGGAGTCCCGCACCGGGCAGCCCAGCGAAATGACCGGCCGCCCGGTGGTGCGGCTGACCACGAATTCGCCCTGGGTGCAGTCCAGGGTGCGCACAACGTCCTGAAACCAGGGCCGGTCGGCCACGGAGTAGGGCCGCGTCCCCGGCAGGGAGGAGGCCTCAAGGCCCCCCTGGGCGTTGAACAGGCTGCACACCACGTAGCCCGGCGACTGGGCGACGATGTCGCGCAAGATCGTGGACACGGGCGTTCCGACAGGGTGCTGCACCTCTGGCAGCAGGGACAGCGCAAAGAGCAGCTGCCTGCTTCCGGCGAGAACCAGCCGACCCTGCCCGGCCATGCGGTCGGACAGGGCCTGCACCTCCAGCACGGATTCGTCCTGCAGGTGCTTGCGGAAGTCCTGGTGCAGGGACACGGCGGTGATGATGGCGGGCGCTAGAGCCATAAGGACCAAGAGGCCCAGGCGGAAGGTGAGTGAATGAAAGAAGGACGATCGCATGCCCGAGCACCCCTGGCTGAACGCACGTATGCGCTGCATGCGGGGACGATAGCACCCTTGCAGCGGCGGCACAATGCCCGACCGGGCCGGAGGGCATGAGCATGGCTGCGGGAAAGAATTGCCCGGCGCCGGGCCGTCTGCTGGTGAGCGTGGTCATCCCCTGCCACGACTACGCCCGGTTCCTGCCGCAGTGCCTCAACTCGCTGCTGGTTCAGGACATCGACCCCCTCAAGCTGGAGGTGGTCTTTGTGGACGACGAGAGCAGCGATGGGTCCCTGGACACGGCGCGCGCGCTCTTGAGCCGCATGCCCTTCGGCGCCTGGCGCACACTGGGCCTGGCGCGCATGGGGCGGCCCGGCCCGGTGCGCAACGCCGGACTGGCCCTGGCCCAGGGGGAGCACCTGCTCTGCCTGGACCCGGACGACCAGCTGCTGCCGGGCTACCTGACCAGCTGCCTGCGCGCCCTGGCAGACGCGGATGTGGCCTACACCGGATATTTCGTGGACACCGGCGGCCAGCGCCTGGAGATAACGCCGCCGGACTACAGCCCTCTTCTTCTGGCCAACCAGAACTTCATGCACGCGGCCTCGCTCATGCGGCGCGCGGTCTATGACCGCGGGGCGCGCTACCGCAGCGTCACGGGGTATGAGGACTGGGACTTCTGGGTCCAGGCGGCGCTGCTGGGCGCGCGGTTCGTGCGCGTTACGGGGGCGCTGGTCACCTACCAGATGCACGGCCTGGGCTATTTTCAGACCGTGTTTCAGCAGGACGGCGTGAACAAGGCGCAGATCGTGGTCGACAACCCGGGCTTTTTTCCGTCCTGGACCAGGGCCTGGGCGCGGGCCCTGCTGCGCGGCGAGCCCTGGGCCGAGGGCTATTCGCGCGGGCTCATCCCGGTGCTGCGCGGGCAGGTCCGGCTGGACCGGCAGGTGGGGGCGGCGCAGAACCCTGGACCGGGCTGCGGGAATCAACTACCGTGCGGGCCCATGGACACCACGCCAGATGAACCGGCGGACAGATGAACCAATCAGCCAGATGAATCAAGCAGCCAGGCCGAGATGACATGAGCACCCAAGGCGAAACCAACACAGGGCACCAGTGCCTCCCGGAGTCCGAGCACCGCCGCTATGGCCGGATGCTTCTGGCCGTGACCGTGGCCGGGGCGCTGTTCTGCGCCGGGCAGATGGTGCGTTGGTGGCAGGAATATTCCCGGGCCCAGCGGCTGGAGCAGGCCGTGCACGAGGTCTACAAACGCGCCCTGGGCGGCGATCCGGGCCGGTCGCCCTACGGGCGGCTGCAGTTCGAGCTGGGCAAGCTCCGGGCCGAGGCCTCGCAGCGTCTGGATCTTGTGGAGCTTCTGGCGGCCCTCTCGCGCCGCGCGCCGGAAGGGCTGCGCATCACCGAGGTCTCCATGGCCGCGCAAAGCGGCGTGGTCAGCGGCACGGCGCAGAGCGCCAAGGACCTGGAGCTGTACCAGTCGGCCCTGGCCACAGAGAGCCTGTTCACCTTCAGCCTGCGCACGGTCGACGCCTTCAAGACTCCGGTGCGCTTTGAACTTTCCGTAAAGGCCCGGAACCGCGCCGCGCCGCCAAAGGTGGACCAGTGACCTGGCGGTGGATGGCGCGCCTGACGCACCTGACGGCCAAGGCCCAGCGCCGCCTGTGGCGGCTTTTGGTGCTGGCCTGGGGCGTGGGGCTGCTGGCGGCCTGGGCAGTGCTCTCGGCCCTTACCCGCGTGGCGGAAAAGGCCTACGAGGACGCGGGCCAGACCTACGTCATGGTGGCCCCCATGGCTGCGGAGGCCATGGACCTGCGCGGGCGGATGATGACCCTGGGCGACGCCCCTCCGCTCCAGGCTGCGGAGCAGGTGGCCCAGGGCGTGGGCATTGACCCTGCGCGCCTGCGTGTGCTGCCCCTGCCGGGCCTCCAGGGGCCGGAGCGGCTGTCCGTTACGGCGCGGGGCTTGAGCCTGCGCGAGCTGGTGGAGGTTCTGCGCGACCTGCGCCTGCAGGCCGGGCTGATCACCGAGTCGGGGCACATTTCCGTGCGCTCGGACAACGACAAGCGCGTGGACCTGGAGCTGGTCCTGTCGCACTAGGGGCCAAAGGCGCAGATGAGCACACAGCAGGGCACCCGGCAGAACACGCCGACAGACATCCCGCCGAATAATGACGCGCCCCAGTGCCCGGAGCGCAGCAGCCCGCGCGGCTGGCGCATTCTTGGCGGGGCGGGGTTCGCGGCGCTGTGCGCGGGGCTTTTGGCCGGGCTGGTGCTCTACCTGCCCTGGGACACCATCTGGCACCTGGGGCTGCGGCACTTTGCCGGCAGCCACCCGGAGCTGCGCATGACCTGGCAGAACGTGGACCGCGCCGGGCCGCTCGGCTTCCGCGTCAACGGCTTTGCGGTGGATGCGCCGGGCTGGAACGTTTCGCCCCGGATGCAGTGGGTGGACGTGCGCCTGGGCGTGACCCCGCTCTGCACCGTGCGCGTGGACAGCGGCGGGCGCGAGGCCCGGCTGGTGTACTTCGATTCCGGCGCCTTCGACATCCAGGGCCAGGTCAACCTGGGCTGCCTGGGCCGCCGCGACATCCAGGGCAGCCTGGACGTGCGCAGCGATGGCGTGTTCCTGCGCCAGACCAGGGTGCTGGAAAAGGGCTTTCTGGACCTGCGCGGCGTCTCCCTGACGCTGCCCGGCAACCTCTGGCTGGGCGACGCTGCTCTGGCCCTGGCCTACCAGGAGGGCAGCCTGCGCATCCGCTCCTTCACCCTGCGCGAGCCCGTGCAGGTGCGCGCCGAGGGCACTGCGGCCCTCAAGCCGGAGTCGCTGCTGCGCTCGCCCTACGTCGTCAGCGGCGAGGTCATCCGCGGACGCGAAACCTTCCCCTTCAACTCCTCGGGCATTCTGGGCGATTTCCTGGGCCAGGCCGCCCTGCCGGAGTGAATTGCCCTCCGCCGCAAAACCGGATAGAAACACGCGATTGACATGCACCTGAAGTCTTGGCTGTGCGGGGGAAAAGCCTTGCGGCCGTGGGGAGCAATCGCATGGGACGCCCTGGAGCTCCGGGAACCTGCGGCCTCATTGCCGCGCTGCTGATCTGCCTGCTGGCCGGGCCGACCCTTTTGGCCGCGCCTGCGGCCGGGGCCGGGGCGGAGACCGGGGCCGTGGGGCTGCGGATCGGGCTGGAAGGTGCGGCGTTCAAGGACTTTCTTCTGTTCATGGGTCAGTTCTCGGGCAAGAACCCGGTGTACCGCGTGGACCAGCTGCCTGATGCCACGGTGACCCTGGTTTCGCGCCAGAGCGTGGGCGAAGCCGAACTGGCGGAGATGCAGGCCCTGGTGCTGGGCGTTGCGGGCTTGATCGCCATCCCGCGCGGCGAGGTCTGGTACCTGCTGCCCGACCCCAAGCACCCGGTCCAGGTGGCCGGGCCCACGCAGATTTTGGCCCAGCGGCTGGCCCCGGGGCTGGACCTGGCCCAGGCAGCCCGCGTGCTGGAGGGGTTGCGCTCGGACGACGGCCAGGTGGCTGTCGCCGCCCAGGGCCACTGGCTGGTCCTGCGCGACAGGGCCGAGCGGGTGGCGCGCGCGCGCGCGGTGCTGGCGGCCCTGGATGCCGCGTCCGCCGGGGCCGTGCTTGAGCTTGCGCCCTTGCAGCGGGCCGAGGCCAGGCTGGCCGCGCGCAAGCTGGGCATGCATTTCCGGGGGCTGCCCGGCCCGGCTCCGGTGGTTTTGGCCCTGGAGTGGAGCAATTCGGTGCTGCTGGCTGGCGGCGCGGACCAGGTGGACCAGGCCCGCCGCCTGCTCTCGCAGATTGACGAGGGCGGACGCGCGGCCCCGGCGCTGCGGGCCTTTCGGCTGCGCTACGCCAAGGCCGACAAGGTGGCCGGGGTGCTGCGCGGGCTGGCCGCTGCGGACAAGGGGCTGGGCAACGTGCGCGTGAACGCGGAGGCGGGAGCCGTGGTGGTCCTGGCCGAGCCGGAGTTCATGGCCCAGGCGGAGCGCGTGGTGGAGAAGCTGGACCAGCTGCGGCCCAGGGTGCTGCTGGAGGCCCTGGTGCTGGAGCTGCCCGCGCGGGCTTCCGGCCGGGAGATTTTGTCCGTCAGTCCTGGCGCGGGGATGGGCGCGGGGATGGGCGCGGCCGGAGGTGCTGCGGCGGTGGCGAATCCGCCGTCGGCTTCGCCAGCCGGGAGCAGCGGTTTTGACCAGGCGGCCGTGGGCCTGGGCCTGGCCCTGCGCGGAAGCGCGTTGGGCGTATTGGCGGGCGTATTGGCGGCGGAAGAGGCTGCTGGCCCAATGGCCGCGCCGACCGGGCTGGACGCCCTGGCTGCGCAACTGGCTGCGGACCCGGAGCTGCGGGTGCTGGCCCGGCCCAGGGCCGTAGTCCCGGACGGCGGCGAGATGCGCCTGAGCATCACCCGGCCAAATCCGCCCGGAGCAAATCCGGCGGGGACAAATCCGGCGGGCACAGGGCCGGAGGTGGAGAGCCAACGGCTGGTGTTCACGTCCCTGGAGGACGCGGAGGGCGGACAGGTGTCTGTGCGCGTGCGCCTGGAAGACGCCGACCCCGGCGCCGGACCCCAGTGGGCCGAGGCACGCATGCCCGAGGGCGCGCTGCTGCTCTTGCTGGCCAAGGAGCCGGGCCCGGCGCAGGGGCTCCAAGCCGGATCTCAGGGTGAGGCCAGCGCGGGCTGGACGTTGTTTTCCCGCCGGGGGCCCCAGCACGGGTCGCGGCGGATCGGCATTGTGCTCACGGGGCGGGTGGTCCGGGACGGGGAGTCCTCACCGGGCCCGGGCCGGAGCGTAAGTGATGTGAAACCTTAAGGCAGGCGGAAACGGCATGAAGGCCTTTTCTCAAAAGTGTGCGCAGATAAGCGAGTTCCTGGACGAACGCCCGGTTTGGCGGGAGGACTGGAAATGGCTCGTGGTCGTCGCTCTGTTGAGCTACGGGGTGACCCTGGCCATCCGTCTCATGGACGCGGGCAACTGGGCCGGTCCGGGTCTCATGGTCGGCGGGGAGAAGCTCCTGGCCACCCATGACTCCTACGGCTGGCTGGCCGGGGCCAAGGGCGTGGGCTCGTTCACCAATTACGGCATGTCCCTGCTGGCGTGGCTTTTAAGCCACGTGTCTGGCGCGCCCCTGTGGAAGGTCGCCTTTTGGACGCCGGCCTACCTGGCCAGCCTGGTGGCCGTGGGCACGGCCTTTTGGGGCTGGCTGCTGGGCGGGCGCAGGGCGGCCATCGCCGCAGGCTGCATCGGGGCCCTGGCCCCGGGCTTCTACTACCGCTCGCGCCTGGGCTATTTCGACACAGACCCCTTCACCCTGCTCATGCCCCTGGTCATTGGCTTCATGCTGGCGCACCTGCTCTCGTTCTGCTGCACGCGCGGCTGGTGCGCCACGCCCCAGGAGCGCCAGGAGGCCGAGCCCCTTCCGGCTGCGCTGCCCTGGCTGGCCCTGGCCTACGGCCTGGTGGCGCGGGTGGCGCACTTCGCCCACGACGACATCCGGATCATCGGCGTGGCCCTGTTCTGGGTGGCCCTGGCGCTGGCCGCAGTCACCGGCCGCCAAGGCCGCAGGCTGGACGCCCTGAAGCTGCTTGTGGTCTATGGCTTCGTGGCCTACGCCGGCATACGGCGCTACGCCACCGTGGTTTTTGTCGTGACTCCCTTTGAGGTGGGCGTTCTGATCGCGGCCATCGCCCTGGTCGTGCTGCTCTGGCGCAGGCCGCAGCGGCTCGGATTCGTGCTGGACCACCCCTGGGTCTGGCTGGTGGCGCTCATCTTTCTGGCCGTGTTCTGCGACATGCTGGTGCCCCTTGGGCCCTATGTCGACAAGGTGTTCAGCTACCTGAAGCCCGTGGCCGACGCGGCCAAGTCCGGCGCGGGGGTGGGGGCTGTTCCCGGTCCCGTGTATCCGGGCATCACCCAGAGCATCCGCGAGGCCAAGAACGTGGTCGACTGGACGACCTTCCTCGCCGGAACCTCGGTCGCGCCCTGGGTTGGCGTTGCTAGCGGGCTCGGGCTGGTGTGCGTCCTGGCGTTGCGCCCGGCGTTCATGCTGCTGCTGCCGCTCACGGTGCTGGGCGTGGGCAGCCTGTTCATGGGCGTGCGCTTCGCCATGTTCGGCGGCCCGCCCATGGCCCTGGGCCTGGGCCTGGGCGTGCACTGGCTGGCCAAGGCCATTCTGCACCGCACCGGCGCGCGGGAGAACGTCCTGACCCTGGTGCAGATCCTTTTGGCCGGCGGCTGCCTGCTGGGCTATGTGGGGCCCTACCGCGACCTGGCGCCAACCCCGGTGCTGGCTCCGCCCCACGCCGAGGCCTTGATGCAGCTCAAGACCTTTGCCCCCAAGGACGCCTCGGTCTGGACCTGGTGGGACTTCGGCTACGCCACCCAGTACTACGCCGAGCGCATGACCCCCACCGACGGCGGCCGGCACGCGGGCCGCGACATTTATCCCACGGCCCTGGCCCTGATGACCTCCTCCCCGCGCCAGGCGGCCCAGGTCATCAACATGAGCGCGGGCCTGAACCAGGACCCGGCGCGCCGCTGGGACAAGCTCTCGGCGCCGGAGGTGCAGCAGTCCCTGGCCCTGCTGGCCGTGTCGGACCAGCCCATGAAGCGCCCGCCCACCCAGTACCTGGTGGTCTGCTGGGAGGACGTGGGCCTGCTCTACTGGATGGGCTTCTACGGCAGCTGGGATCTGGTGAACGGCAAGGGAACCTACGCCAGAACCCAGGACATCAATGAGGCCTTCAATGTCGACCAGGGCCAGGGCCTGATGGTCTTCCGTTCGAACAGCGCGCCCATCGGCATCAAGAGCGTGGACCTGCTGGCCGAGAAGGGCGTCAGGCGCGTGCTCTTCCCCATGAATCCGGTCGCGCCGCATCTCATCATCAATGACGTGGCCAAGAGCGTCAAACTCATGGACGACCTGGCCTACAACAGCATGGCCGTGCAGCTGCTGATCGGCGACCCTGGCCGGGCCGAGGTGTCGAGATACTTCAAACTCGTGCACGAGGGCTTTCCCCTGGTGCGCATCTACGAGGTTTTGCCCCCGGCCCAGGAGCCGCAAGGGCAGACGGAGGCCTTCACACAATGAGCATTCCCTTCATCGACCTGAAGACCCAGCACCGCCGCGTTGCGGCGGAGGTGGAGCGCGGCATCCAGGCCGTGCTCGCGTCCGGCGCGTTCATCAACGGGCCTGACGTGGCCCGTCTGGAGGAGCGCCTGGCCGGATATTGCGGCACGCGCCACGCCGTGGGCTGCGCTTCCGGCACGGACGCGCTGATGATGGCCCTGATGGCCCTCAAGGTCGGCCCGGGCGACGCGGTGTTCTGCCCGCCCTTCACCTTCATGGCCACGGCCGAGGTGGTGGCGCTCTTGGGCGCGACCCCGGTGTTCGTGGACGTGGACCCGGCGACCTGCAACATGGACCCCGCCAGGCTGGACCTGGCCGTGCGCGCCGTGCGCGCCGACGACCCGGCCCTGCACCCGCTGCCCGCGCACGCCGGAGCCCTTACGCCCAAGGCCGTGATCCCGGTGGACCTCTTCGGCCTTTTGGCCGACTACGCGGCCATCCTGCCCGTGGCGGCGGCGCACGGGCTCTTTGTCATCGAGGACGCGGCCCAGGCCTTCGGGGCCACGAGCGAGCTGTCCGGCGTCGCGCGCCGGGCCGGGAGCTTCGGCCAGATCGCCTGCACCTCGTTCTTCCCGGCCAAGCCGCTGGGCTGCTATGGCGACGGCGGCATGTGCTTCACCGACGACCCGGAGCTGCTGGAGCTTCTGCGCTCCATCCGCGTGCACGGCCAGGGCGCGGACAAGTACCAGAACGTGCGCCTGGGCATCACCGGCCGGCTGGACACCATGCAGGCTGCGGTGCTCCTGGCCAAGTTCGAAATCTTCGAGGACGAGGTGCGCCTGCGCCAGGACGTGGCCGCGCGCTACGCAAAGCTCCTCGGCCCCATTCCCGGCCTGACCCTGCCCGTGGTGCCGGGCGGCAACGTCTCGGTCCACGCCCAGTACTGCATCCAGGCCGAGAGCACGGCCCACCGCCAGGAGCTGCTGGACCGTTTGACCAGGGCCCAGGTGCCGTCGAGCATCTACTACCCCGTGCCCCTGCACCTGCAGCCGGCCTTCGCGAACCTGGGCTACGGGCCGGGCGCCATGCCGGTGAGCGAGGCCCTAGCCGCGCGCATCTTCAGCATCCCCATGCACCCCTACCTCACGGCGGAGGTCCAGCAGGAGATCGCCGCAGCCTTGGCCGGGTAGGCTGCGGCAGGGGCGGGGGGAAGGCATGCAGATCGTCTGGCGCACGCTGCCCAAGCTGGCCCTGCCTGCGGCCATCGGCCTGGGCCTGGCCTACCTGGCCACAAGCTTCGTGCCCAGGCCCGCGCCCTTTTTGCGCCCGCCCGAGGAGCTGCGCGCCCAGGGCCAGGCCTACGGCGAGGAGTCGCCTGTGCGCATCATCCTGGAGCGCAACGTGCTGAAGCTGGAGAGCTCGCCGTTCTTTCCCCTGGGACAGCCGCCCGCCCCCGTGGTCGTTCCGCAGACCCCAGGCCGACCGGGCCCGCCCGCCCAGGCCGCCTTTGCCCAGGCGGACACCAGCGTGACGCCCCAGGGGGCGACCGCGCCGCGTCCCTCGCCGTATTCCGCCCCGCAGAACCCCCAGGCCAGTTCCCAGGCTCCCCCCAACATCAGCGCCACGGCCCCCCTCTCCGGCGGCCACAGCGTGCAGGGCCAGGCCGTCTCGCCAGGGGCGAACGCTGCGCCGCCCGGGGCCAGCGGCCTTGGTCGTGCTGCCGAGGCGTCTGCGCAGGCTGCGGCAGGGGCAACGAAGTCTCCGGCGGGCCAGGCCAGCGCCCGGCCAGCGGCCAAAACTCCTGCGTCCAAAACGTCTGCGGCCAATACTTCTGAAGTCGAGGCCAAGGCCCCTGCGGCCCAGCCCGTGCCGCGCCTGGGCCTGGAGGGCTTCCTGCTGGTGGGCGTCATTGCGGGCGGGGAGCGGCCCCTGGCCATGCTCCAGGTGGACGGGGCGGCGGTGTCCTTGCGCCTGGGCGAGCAGGCGCGCGGCTGGACGCTCATTTCCGTGGAGCCAGGGCAGGTGCTGCTGCAAAACGGCGGGCAGCTGCGCAGGCTGGAGCTTGGCAACGCAGCCGCGCACCGCGCCAGAACGCCCTAACCCAAAAGCCCTGGGCGTCCGATGAGGCGCATGAGCCGCAGGCCGGGTTCGTCAATGTCCGACCGGCCTGGCCAGCCCGACAGGACCTGGCCAGCCGCAGCCAAGGAGAACCGCCGTGACCCGCCCCAACGCCCCCTGCCCCAAGGTCTCCCTGGTGGTGCCGGTGTACAACCAGGCCCAGTACCTGCCCATCTGCCTGGATTCCATCTGGTTCCAGGACTATCCCGAGCTTGAGATCATCCTGGTCGACGACGGCTCCACAGACCACACGGCCCAGGCCATCGCCGCGTTCGAGCGCACCCTGAAAGAGGACGTGGTGTCCTACGCCGCGCATTTCGACGCCGAGAACAACCTTATCGAGCGCGTGGCGCACCCGCGCTTTCCCCAGTCCGGGCGCAGCCTGCGCGTCATCCGGCACGAGCGCAACAAGGGCCTGGCCCCGGCCCTGAACACCGGCTTTGGCGCGGCCACGGGCGAGTTCTGCACGTACGTCCCCGCCGACGACGCGCTCCTGCCGTCCATGGTCTCGGAAATGGCGGCCGTGCTCCAGGCCGGGGCGGATTTCGTCTACGCCGACATGGCCATCGTGGACGACGCGGGCCGCTGGGTGCGGCGCTTCGCCCTGCCTGACTACTCCTTTGAGCGCTGTTTCGGCGACTGGTACCTGTGCGGCGTGGCCAAGCTCTACCGCACGGCGCTGCACGGGCGCTTCGGCCTGTATGACGAGGCGCTTTTGGCCCACGACCACGAGCTGTTCCAACGCTTTGCCGAGGGCGGGGCGAGATTCGTCCACATCCCGCGCGTGCTGATGAACGTGCGCGACCATGCCCGCCGCGAGGTGGACATCCACGCGCCCACGAGCTGGAACCGCCTGCTGGAGGAGTCCAAGGCGCTGGTCCGGCGGGCGCGGGCGCACATGGCCGGGGCCGGGCCTGGATCTTCTGCCGCGCAGCGCTGAATCCGGAGGCGCGGCCCAGGAATGCTGATGCGGCCAACCGGAGCTGCATCGTGCACGACCCGAAGTACGTGCTCCCGAAGTTCGCCTACGGTCCGCACCACCCCGAGCTGGGGAAAATCTCCTGGAGCAAGATTCTCGGCAGGGTTTTCGACGACATGCAGAAGATCTACGAAAAGAACAAAGGCACCCTCGCGGAAGGCGATACGACGGTGGAAGTCATGGGCGGGCTGTTCGCCCTGCGCGGCTTTGCGCTCAAATAGGCCCAGACGGCCGGTCCTGTCCGCAGCGCGGTTGGCCTGTGCCGCAGCCCGCAGCCTTTCCGTCCGCTATTCTTCTTCCTCCAGCGGCAGCACCACGTAGAAGTTGTTGCCCAGCTCCGAGGGCTCGTACCCGACCTGCCCGCCGTGCAGCTCCACCACCTGCTGCACAAAGGCCAGGCCGTGCCCGGTGCCGTGCTCGCGCTGGGTGGACGCGGAGCGGAAGCCCGGCTGGAACAGCCCCGCGCGCTCCGGTTCGGGCACCCAGGTCCCGGTGGTGAAGACGTTCAGCTTCACGCCAGGACGGGCCTGGCTGAAGTGGCCGGGCAGGATGTCCCAGCCGTAGGCCATGAACTTCAGCGGAGCGCCGTCTGGTCCGAAGACGGCGCGCGTGTACTTTACGGCGTTGGAGAACAGATTGGCGTAGACCTGGGCGATGAGCCCCAGGTCGGCCATAAGGTGGATGGGCTTGTCCGGGATGCCGCCCATGGACAGGTCGATGGCGATGCCCCTGTCCTCCAGGCGCGGACGGTAGCGCTCCACCTGGGGCTCCACCACCTGCTTGAGCAGGTTCACGCGGCGTTTTTCCAGCACGTAGCGGCCTTCCTGAAAGTGTCGGCGCCGCAGCAGGGTTTCCAGAAACAGGCTGGTCTGGGCGTAGTGGCTGCTGATCTCCGCGTACTGGGAGGACAGCCGCGTCTGGAGGAAGTTCAGGCTGGCGGTGAAGTCCGCCGGGGTCTCCGCCGGGGCCTCGGCCACGCAGCGGGCCAGGGCGCCGATGGACGCGTTCAGGCGGTTGAAGAAGAGCTTGAAGATCATGTTCGGCACGATGACGTTGTGGCCGATGTCCTCCACAAGGTTCTGGATGAAGGACAGGTGTTCGCGGTTCTTGGACCGGGCCAGGCGGGTGTGCAGTTGGAAGCCGATGCGCCCGGCGTATGTTTCGAAGTACAGTTGCGTGTGCCGCGACAGCGCGGCTCCGCCCGCCACCTCGATCCAGCCCATGACGTTGTCCGGCGCGTCAAAGCCCAAAACCTCCCCGGTGTCCTTGCGGCAGGTGATGGGAGCGTAAAAGTCCGCCCCGCGCACGGCCGGGTGGGGCGGCGGCTCGAACTCCGGCAGGGCGGCGGGCAGGCTCAGCGCGCGGGCAAGCTTCCAGGTGGTCGGCCCGGTGCGCAGGTACAGGCGGCAGTCCTGATCGAAGAAGAGCATGGGCAGCTGCACGCAGAGGCTCAGGAAGTCCCGCCGCGAGTCCAGCTCCTGGGCCATTTCAAAGAACACGGTGAGCATGCGCAGTTGGTTCGCGCTGAAGGCGCAGCTGTCGGCCTCGTCAAGCTTGTGCCGCACGCGCCGGATCATGTCCTCGCGCCGCGCGGGGTCGTTTTCCAGACACTGGGCCGGATCTGGCGGAAGGGGGGGCCGGAGCTGGCGTGGCTGTTCCTTGTCCCGGCGCTGGGCTGTGTGCATTGGCTCGTCCTCGTGCTTCATGTTGTTTCCGGGGCGGGCGCGTGCGGCCCGGACAATGTGTTGACCAACATCATGCCGAGCACCTCGCGTTCGACATCCAGGCCGGGCACGGCCTCTCCGCGCGGGGCCATGCGCCAGGTCCAGCGCTCGCCGCCTGGGCCGGGGTCGACCCCGAAAAGCAGGTCGGCCTCGTAGTCGACAACGCCCCGGCGCAGGCCGCGCTCGGTCACGTCGGTGACCAGGCAGGCCGGGCAGCCCAGGCTGCGCAGCCCGTCCAGATGTTGGCGCACCAGCTCTGCGGCCAACTGGGCGCGGCGCTCTTCCTCCATGCCGGAGGGCAGCGCGGCCAGTGCGAACAGCGGCAGTTGCGAGAGCAGGTTCGCCGAGTAGGCGAAATCCAGCCCCGGCAGTTGCGCGGCCAGCGCGGCCAGCCCGGCCGACTCGACCGGTCCGCCCGACACGATCGTCCCGATTTCCGGCGGTATGCTCGGGGCCGTGTCCAGCCGGTCCAGCCGGTCCAGCCGATCCAGTTGATCCAGTTGATCCAGCCGACCGGTGAGGTCCACCTCCAGCGTGACCACGTTGCCCAGGCGGGCGGCCCTGGCGCGGACCTCGGGCAGAAAGGCCATGTCCGCCAGGACCACGCGCTCGAACAGGGCCGAGAGCCCGTCCAGGGGCACCTCCAACAGCAGGCCGGAACCCAGCACCAGGGCCGTGCGCCGCGCCTCTTCCGGGCAGGCGCGGGCAGCCGCCAGGGCCAGGGCCCGGCAACGCTCCATGTGCGGCGCCCAGGCTGCGGCGTGGCGCTTGTGCCGCGCCCACAGGGCCACCTGCTGGGCCAGGTGCCCGTGGCGGTCGCCCTGGCCCAGCAGGCGCGCGCCCGCGTACTTGACGGCCTCGGCCAGCACGGCTGCTAGCCCTGCACCGCGTTGAACTTTTCCGGCACGGCGTGGCACACGGGGCAGCGGGCCGGAGCTTCGCCTTCGGCAGCCACATGAATATGCCCGCAGATGACGCAGACGTAGTAGCGCGCCCCGGGCTCCGCCTGGGTAAGGCCGGGCAGGGCCAGGTGGCTTTGCACGGCCCGGGCCATCTGGGTCAAAAGCGATCCGGCGGCCTTGTCGGCGTCGGCCTCGGACTGCAGGGTCCAGCCCAAGGCGTTGACGGCCATCTCCCGGGCCTCTTGCAGGGCCAGGGCCAGGTTCTCGGAACTTTTGCCGATCTGCCCGCGCAGGAAGGTCAGGGCCTTTTTTGCGTGCACCTCCTGGGCCTCGGCCAGGGCGCGCAGGGCCTGGGCGGCTTCAGGTTGGCCGTCCTTGGCGGCCCTTTGCGCACGCACGTGGTTCTTGGCGGCGGCCAGGGACTGGTGCACAAAGGCCAGGGTCAGCGGCGTCAGGTATGTGGGCATGGGCTCTCCTTGGTGGGGTCTTCTGTTCATGGAGTCAGGGCGCGCTCCACGGCGTGGAGGATTTCGGCCCTGGTGAAAGGCTTGCGCAGGACCGAGCGCGCGCCCAAGCGGCGGGCCAGGTCCAGGATGACCGCAGGCTCCACGCGGCCGCCGCCGGACATGACCAGCACGCGCACGCCAGGGGCCAACAACCGCAGCTTCAGCAGCACCTCGAAGCCGTCCACCTCGGGCATGACCACGTCGGTGATGACCAGATCCGGGGGGTCGCATTGCAGGCGCTCCACGGCCTGCCGCCCGCCCGAGGCCGGAAAGGCCTCGTAGCCGCTGGCCGCGAGGGTGCGGCAGAGCATGTCGCGCACGTCCTGGTCGTCGTCGACCACGAGGATTCTAGGTGGCATGGGCGTCCCCCTGGTTGCTTGCAAGGGCCTGGCGCACCACGCGCGCCAGCTCACCGGTGGAGAAGGGCTTGGGCAGCAGCCAGGCCTGGCCCAGGGCCTGGAACCGGTCGGGGGGGATGACCAGGCTTAAGCCCGTGCACAGGACAATGGGCAGGTCCGGGCGCACCTCGCGCAGGCGCGTCACCAACTGGATGCCTGTGAGCCGGGGCATGCTCTGGTCGGTCAGCACCAGGTCGAAGGATTTGGGGCTGGCCAGAAAGGCCCTCAGCGCGTCCTCCGGCAGGTTGTGGGCGGCCACCTGGTAGCCCAGGGGCTCCAGGGTCTGGGCCACCAGGTCGAGCAGGTCGGCCTCGTCGTCCACCAGCAGGATGCGTTCGCGGCCCTTGGGGTTGGCCGGGCTGGCCTGACCGCAGTGGTGCGCGGGGGTGGGGCGGGGCGCAACAGTGGGCAGCAGCACCGTGAAGGTCGCCCCCTGGCCTGGCTCGCTCTCGGCGTAGATGGCCCCGCCCAGGCTGCACACGATGCCGTGGACCACGGCCAAGCCGAGCCCGGTGCCTTCGCCGGAGTCCTTGGTGGTGAAGAAGGGATCGAAGATGCGGCCAAGAATGTCCGGGGCGATGCCTGCGCCGGTGTCCTCCACGGTCAGGCGCAGGTACCGGCCCGGGGGCAGGGTGCGGGCCTGGGCCGGGGCGTCTTCGCCCAGGTGCGCCAGCCGCGTGCGCACGGCCATGCGCCCGCCTTCGCGCATGGCCTGGGCGGCGTTGGTGCACAGGTTCATCATGATCTGGTGGATCTGGGAGGGATCGGCCAGGATGGCGCAGTCCTGGGCCTGAACCTGGGCCGTGATCTCGATGTTTTTGGGCAGGGTGGCCTCCATGAGCCGCAGGGCCTCGCCGATGATCTGGTCGGCCATCAGGGTGCGCTGCTCGCGGTCGGCCCGGCGGCTGAAGGTGAGGATCTGGCGCACCAGCTCCTTGGCGCGGTTGCTGGCCTTGAGCACGCGCGCCAGGCTGCCTCTGGCCCGGCCTTCCGGCGGGGTGTCGTCCAGGGCCAGTTCGGTGAAGCCCATGATCGAGGCCAGGATGTTGTTGAAGTCGTGCGCGATGCCCCCGGCCAGGGTGCCCAGGGCCTCCATTTTCTGGGCCTGCCAGAGCTGGCGCTCCAGCAGGCGCTTTTCGGTCACGTCGCGGCACACGGCCACAAAGCTGATGACCTCGCCCGCAGCGTCGCGGATGGCCGAGATGGTGAACTCAACCTCCACGTTCAGCCCGCTTTGCCGGGCAAAGGAGCTGGTGCCGCGCCAGCCGCCGCCCTCGTCCTGGCGGACCACGGAATCCTGGTGCGCCAGCACGGTTTGCCGCACCTCCAGCACGGACAGGCCGGGCGCCCGGCCTGCGCCGCAGAGCCCGGTCATGCGCTCCAGCGCGGGGTTGGTGTAGGTGGTGATCCCGTCCTTGTCGGTGATGAGCACGCCCTCGGCGGTCTGCTCGATGGCCCGGTGCAGGCGCGTCAGGTCGATCTCGGACTGCTTGAGCGCGGTGATGTCCACGCCGACGCTCTGGTAGGCGATGATGCCGCCCGCCGAATCGAACAGGGCGCGGTCGGTCCACTGCTGCCAGCCCAGGCGGCCGTCCGGCAGCAGCACCTTCTGCTCGGCCACGGCCACCGGGGCTGCGGGCGTGAAGGAGCCGAGGCGCGCGAGAATCGCGGCGCGCTCCTCCGCCGGGACGAGCTTGAGCAGGCTGGAGCCCAGCAGCTCCTGCGCGCTGCGGCCAAAGGTGGCGCAGAAGGCGCGGTTCACGTAGGTCAGGATGCCGCCGGGCAAAAACCGGCAGATGAGCGCCGGGGAGTCCTCGGCCAGGGTGCGGAATTCCTCCGCGCTCTCGGCCAGGGCCGCCTCGGCCTGGTAGAGGTCGGTCACGTCGGTGGCGATGCAGACCAGCCCGGTGATCTCGCCCCTGGCGTCGCGCCGGGGCAGCTTGTGGGTGGTGAAGCGGCGCAGCCCGCTCGGCGTCTGGATCGTCTCCTGGATGTTCATCTTGGCCTGGCCGCTTTCAAAGACCTCCAGGTCGTCCTGGCGCACCTTTTCGGCCAGCTCCCGGTGGTAGACCTGCTCAAGCGGCAGCCCGAGGATCGACTCGTCCAGACCCATGACCCTGAACCAGGCCGCATTGGCGCGCAGGATGCGGTTGTCCAGGCTTTTGTAGAAGATCATGGCCGGAACGCCGTTGAGCAGGGTCAGGTTTTCGTCGTTCTGCTCCTGCAGCGCCTCCTCGGCCTGCTTGCGTTCGCTTGCGGCCAGCTTGAGCCTGCGGTTGACGCGCGAGAGGGAGATGGCGCGCCAGGCCAAAAGCGCAATGGTGAGGGCCAGGGCCAGCGCGGTCATGGTCCACCGCGCCACGGGCGGAAACCGGGGCGCGTGCGGCGCGGGGTGCCACGTACGGTAGATATCCCGGAACTCTTGCGTTTCGAGGAACGCGCCAAGGGCAGAGTCCAGCCGGGCCAGCATCTGCGGGTTGCCGCGCTCCACGGCCAAGGCCCGGCCGACCTCGAACAGCGGGCGTTTGCTGCGGTCAAGGATCTGCTCCACCCCGGCGGAGCGGGCGGCCTGCTGCACGACCGGGGCGACGAAGACCAGGGCGTCGGCATGGCCGGAAAGCACCTCGAAGATGGCCTCGGCCAGGGTCTGGGTGAGCTGGACGCTGAGCTCCGGCCGGTCCAGCAGCCGTTCAGCGGGGATGCTTCCGGCCACCAGCGCCAGGCGCTTGCCCGCCAGGGAATCCAGGGTCTCCAGTGGGGGGGCTGCCGCGCGGAAGAAAATGTGCACGGGCAGCAGCTCAAAGGGCCGGGTGAAGCCCAAGGCCTGCTCCCTGGCCGGGCTGATGCCCAGGCCGAGCACAGCCTGGACCCTGCCCTGGCGCAGCAGCTGCTCGGCCTCGGCGATGGTTGTGGTGGGGATGATGCGCAGGCTGTACCCGGCCTGGGCCGCCACGCGGCGCAGCAGCTCGACTGCGAACCCGTCAGGGCTGCCGTCGGCTGCGGGGACGAAGAACGGGGGCATGTTGGCCGGGGCGGCGGCCAGGATCTCCTGCGCCGGGGCGGTTTGGGCCGCGCTGCCGGGGCAGGGAGCAAGGCCGCTCAGCAGCAGGCAGAGAAGGATGGTCTGTATGCCCGGAAAGCCGCCAGACGTTGTGCGGCCCGCCTGAATGGGGCGTTCACGATCCCTGGGCGGGAGCGCTGGCGGGTCGATGGGCATGTGGCTCTCCGCACGGGGCCATCCGCGCTATTTGATGGCCCGTTTGATGTAGTCCTCAAGGGCGGCGCGCTCAACGGGCTTGGCCATGAACCAGGTGGCCCCGATTTCGAGCAGGCCGGCGATTTCCTTGACGCCGATGAAGGCGGACATGATGACGATGGGCATGGCGGCAAAGCGCGGGTCTTGGCGGATGGTGCGGATGAGCGTCGTGCCGTCCATGACCGGCATCATGATGTCGGTGATCAGCATGTCGAAATGGTTCGCGGTGCACAGGGCTTCCCAGGCGTGGCGGCCGTCGGGGCTCACAAAGGCGCTGTGGCCCATGCGCTCCACCACGGTGGCCACGAATTTTTGGGACAGGGTGTCGTCCTCGGCGATGAGAATCTTGGCCATTGCTCGCTCCCCTCGCAGACACAGGCGGGGCGCCCCGCCGTCTGGGCACTTCATCAAGAATCATTCCAAGAACTACAGCGACGCTAACCGAAGGAAATCACTGAGTCTATGCGGGATCATCCGTCATTGTCCGCACAGCTTTCCGGAAATTCCGGAATCTGTGTCTGGCCCCGCCTGGCCTTGAGCAGCCCATGTTTGGCCAGCAGCTCATACAGCCTGGCTGACTTGAGCCTGGACACCTGCGCGGCCAGGGCCACCTCCCCGCCGGTGTGCAGCAGCAGGGCGGAAAAATAGGCGCGCTCCGCCAGCTCCAACACCTGCGCGCGGTGCTCGCGCCAGGGCTTGAGCGCCCCGGCCAGCCCGGCGGCGGGATGGTCCATGGCCTGGTCCATGGTCTGGTCCAGGGCCCGGTCCAGGGGGACCATCCGCCCGGCCTCGGCCCTGTTGGCCACGCTGCGGCGCATGAGCCGCACCCGCAGGTCCAAGGGCAGGTGTTGCGGGAGGAGTACACGCTCACCATGCGCTGAAATCAGGCTCATGTCCACAGTCTGCAACAATTCGCGCACATTGCCCGGCCAGTCGTGGGTCTCCAGCAGGGCGAGGTATTCGGGGCTGGCCTCGCGCAGGCCGCCCTCGTGTGCGTCTTTGGCCTGGGCCAGGCGGGCCGCCATCAGGGCCTGGATGTCCCCGGCGCGTTCGCGCAGGGGCGGCAGCTCGATGCGGAAGGTCCGCAGGCGGTACAGCAGGTCCTCGCGGAACTCGCCGCGCCGTACCATGGCCGAGAGGTCGCGGTTGGTGGCGGCCACCAGCCGGAAGTCGCTCTTGATCTCGGCCTCGCCGCCCAGGGGCCGGAAACTGCGCTCCTGGAGGACGCGCAAAAACTTGGTCTGCAGGGGCAGGGGCAGCTCGCCCACCTCGTCCAGAAACAGGGTGCCGCCGTCGGCCTGCTTGATGAGCCCGATCTGGCGGCGGTCGGCCCCGGTGAATGAGCCGCGCTCGTGGCCGAAGAGCTCGCTCTCGGCCAGATTGCCGGGCAGGGTGGTGCAGTCCACCACCACGAAGCGGCTGGCCGCGCGGCTGCCGCTCTGGTGGATGGCCTGGGCGAAGACCTCCTTGCCGGTGCCGGTCTCGCCGCTGATGAACACGTCGACCCCGCTGGCTGCGGCCATGGCGGCCCGCGCCAGGCAGGCGGCCATTTTCGGGCTGGCGCCCACGATGCCGGAGTCTGCGGCCAGGGTCGGCACATTGCGCCGCCGCTGCTCCTCGCGGAAGGCCAGGGCGCGCAGCAGCGGCAGCACCATGGCCTCCACGGAGCTGGGCTTTTCGATGTAGTCCCAGGCCCCGCAGCGCAAGGCCAGCTCCGCGCCGTCCGGGTCGCCCTGGCCGGTGATGATGACCACCTCCGGCGCGCCGGGGCTGGCGCGGATCTCCTCCAGGGCGCTGATGCCCGAGCCGTCGGGCAGGCGCACGTCCATGTAGACCAGGTCCGGCTGCTCATGCGCCAGGATGCGCCTGGCCTCGGCCAGGGTGCCAGCGCACAGGGCCGTGTGCCCGCGCCGGTCCACGGCGTCGGCCAGCAGTTCACGCACGAGATCGTCGTCATCGACCACAAGGATTTTGGCCATGCGCGCTCCCCCAGGTGGTGCCCGAGAATTCCGGGTTGACCGGAAAAATTCTGGTGGAACCATACCAGAGGCGGGCGGTGTTGGCTAGGGGGCGGTCTGGAGCCTTAAACAATGAGCTGAAATTTTAGAAGAAGTTTGAAGCGGGCGGGTTGGAATGAATCTTGATAGCCCGTATGCGTGCGCCGGGCGGCAACGTCTCCGGCGGCCACGTCGGTTGGACCGGCGTGTCTGCCGGGCAGGTGGGGGGCCTGCCCGGCTCTTTTTTTGCCCTGCGGGCGGGGCAGGGCCTGGGCGCGTTGGCGGGATTCGGCCTGCCGCAAGCCGGTGGCCGCCCGCGACGCCTTGGTCCAGTGCTGCCTGCGGGAAGGCCCTCGCCAGGGGCAGGACGCGAAAGGTTGGCTGGGTTGCTGGGCTGTGCTGCCCTTGTGGCCGTCGTTGGGCTGGCCCGAGGGGGCTCAAGGACGTGCCGGACCCGCACGGCCAACTCGTCCATTTCCAGGGAGTCTCTCCGGGCCGCAGGCGGCGGCAAGGCCGAGCGGTTCATCCAGACGGCCCTGCGCGGGCGCAAGACGCCGCGTGCCCGAACGCAAACCAAAGAGCCAACGAGTCGCCCCGCTGGCTTCATGAATGTGATGAGTGCCGGGCCCACAGATCGCTCCAGAGGAAGACACACAGGAATCTGATCGGGGTCGCAGTGAACAACGTCTTACACGTCGTGCAACCCTACACCTAGCCCCGGTCCTGCGCCGTCGGCTGTCCATTCTGCCCAGCCCGCCCGGCCTGCTCCAGAACAGGGCCGAAGCGCCCCGCGATGCCCTCCACAGCCTGCTGCACGCCCACGCCCAACTGGCAGTGCAGTTCGCCGCGCCAGCAGAAGCTGCGCTTGCCATGCTCGGCGTTGATGCAGGGCGAGCAGGGGATGCCCGCGAACAGCACCAAATGCTCCGGCCCGGCAGGGCCATAGAGCACCGGCGTTTCCGGCCCGAAAAAGGACACTGTGCGCGCCCCGGCGGCCACGGCCAGGTGCAGCGGCCCGGAGTCGTTGGTGATGACCAGGGCGGACAGGGCGCACAGGCCCACCAGTTCATCCAGGCTGAGTCCGCCCACCAGGTTGTGCCCCTGGGTTCCGGCCTTGCGCGCCAGGGTCCAGGCTTGGCTGGTGTACTGCGCCTCCGCGCGCGAGCCCACATAGACCACGGCCAAGCCGTAGGCCTGCCAGAGGCGCGCGCTGAGCTCCGCAAAGCGCTCCCTGGGCCAGCGGCGCTCCACGGCCAGCTCCCCGGCATTGACGTTGACCAGGATGAACCCCCCGGCGGAAAGGCCCAGCCGCGCCAGCACCTGCTGGCCTTGGCTGCGGCAGCGCGTCAGCCCCAGCAGGGCCGCAGGCCTGGGGGTCCTGTCCGGCGCAACGCCAAAGGGCTCCAGCAGGGACAGGAAGTTGCTGGAGACGTGCCAGTAGACGTTGAAGGCGATGGGGTGGTTGTGGATGCGGCCGCGCCACACGCCAGGGGAGTGGTAGCCGATGCGCATGGGCGCGCGGGAGAAAAAGCTCAAAATGGCCGAGGCCTTGGTGTAGAACTCCATGTCCAGCATGACGTCGGGCCGCAGGCGAAAGGCCCGCACGAGGCAGCGCAGGTAGGCCCCCACGGCCGAGGCCAGGCTGTGCCCCAGGTCCACGAACTCCACCCGGTCGATGCCGGGGAGCATTTTGACAACGCCCTGATTGGCGGATAGGGTCATGAGCACGATTTCCGCGTCCGGAAAGGTCTCGCGGGTTTTGTTGAACAGCGGCGCGGCCAGCACCAGACTGCCGATGCCCCAGAATTTGACCAGCAGCACCCGGCGGACCGCATCCGCCGCCACCGGGCCGCACGGCAACAGCCACGAGAGCGCGCCCAGCACGCTGCACACGGCCCCCCCGCAGAGCCGCTCGACGGCCTGCAGGGTTTTCATCTTCACGGACTTGCGGCCCGCAGGAGGGTTTCCCATTGCCTTCTTCTCCACGTGTGCTCCTGCTGAATCCTCCGGGCAAGGGCGCCATCATCCGCGACTATTTCTGCAGCAAGACCTCGCGCACGGGCTACCTGTTCGCGCCCATCGCGCTGCTGCACGCCGGGGCGGTCTTCGCCGCCGGGGGCTTTAAGGTCCAGGTCCTGGACGCCGTGGCCCTGGGGCTGGGCGCGGAGGAATGCCTGGCGCGCATCGAGGCCCTGCGGCCTGATTGCGTCTTTGCTCTGGTCGGCGCTGTATCCGTAGCAGCAGACAGAGATTTTCTCAACGCCCTGCGCGCGCGAATTCCCGGCCTGGTGCTCCTGGGCTGCGGCGACGTGCTGCTGGAGGGCGCAGAGGCCTGGGTGGCCCAGGGCACCCTGGACGCGGCGGTGCTGGACTTCGACCTGCCGGGCATGGTCGACTACGCGCGCGGCGCGGCCAGCCCCTTGCCTGGCCCCCTGCCTGGAATTGTCGGGCGCTTCGGCGACCAGGTCCTCTCCGCCCCGGTGCCGCGCCAGCCGGTGGTTTCCGTGGGCCTGCCCCCGCACGAGCTGTTCCTGGGCTACGGCTACCGCTACCCCTTTGCCCGCCGCCGCCCCTTTGCCGGGGTCCTCACGGACTTCGGCTGCCCGTTCTCGTGCAGCTTCTGCGTCATGTCCGGCCTGGCCTACCACCGGCGGCCCATGGACGAGGTGGCGGCGGAGCTGCGCCACCTGGAGGCCCTGGGCGTGCGCGAGTTCATGCTCTGGGACCAGACCTTTGCCGCGAAGCGGGAGTGGGCCCTGGAGTTCCTGGAGGCTTTGCCCGCGCGGCGCATGGGCTGGACCTGCTTCACCCGGCCGGACCGCATCGACGCGGACCTGGCCCGGCAGATGGCGCACAAGGGCTGCCACACGGCCATCATGGGCGTGGAGACGGCCAACCCCGAAACCCTGCGCGCCATGCGCAAGGGCTTCACCCCGGAGCAGGCGCGGACGGCCTTTGCGGCCTGCCGCGCCGCAGGCATCGCCACCGTGGCCACGGTCATCGTTGGCCTGCCCGGAGAGGGCCCGGCGGACGTGGAAAAGACCCTGCGCCTGATTCTGGACATGGACCCGGACTACCTTTCCGTGCACACGGCGGTGCCCAGGGCGGGCACGGGCCTGCGCGCGGGCATGGCCGCCAGCGGCCTGGCATCGGCGTCCTGCGAGGCCATGGACCAGAGCGGCGAGGAATGCGTGCTCGCCAGCGACAGCATGTCCGCCGAGGAGATCTTGCGCCTGCGCCGGTCCTTCAACCGCAGGTTCTACGCCAGGCCGCACTACCTGGCGCGCACGGCCCTGCGCCTGCTCTCCCGTCCGGGGATGCTGCTGGACCAGGTGCGCCAGGGCCTGACCCTGCTGGGCCGCAACCGCCAGACCAGGGGCGCGCGCTAGTGGCCGCGTCCCGCCTCGCGGCCTGCCTTGCTTCGTGGGCGACCGTCGCCATGACCGCCTGCTCCGTGGCCACGGCAATGGCGCTGCTGGCCCTGCCCCCGGAGATCCAGCCGGACACCTCCTCCTACCTGGCCCATTCCCCGGAGCGTGCGCCGCTGTATCCCTACCTGCTCGACCTGTTCCGAGCTCTGTTCGGCCAGGGGGCGGGCGCCTGGACCTGGCTGGCCCGCGCCCAGACAGCCAGCCTGGCGGCGGCCTGCGCCTTTTTCGCGCAGCGCCTGGGCCGGGCCCTGGGCCTAAGCTTGGCCTGGCGGCACGCGCTGTTTTTGCTGCTGGCCCTGCCCGGGCTCAAGTTTGCGGCGGCGCTGCTCACCGAGCCCCTGGGCTATGTCCTGCTCCTCGTCTTCTGGGCCCTCCTGGCGGAGCAGGTCTTGACCGGCAGGGACCGCCGCGTCTGGCTGTGCGCGTTCTGCGGCCTGGGCCTTCTTCTGCGGCCGCAGTTCGTGTTCCTGCCGGTGTTCCTGGGCGTTATCCTGCTTTTGCGGGCGCTGTTCCGGCGCGACGGCGCGAGCCTGGTCGGCCTGGCGCTCCTGGCCCTGGTCCTGGCCGGGGTTGTGGCCGTGCGCGGGGCCGAGAACCAGGCGCGCTACGGCACGTTTTCCACCGCCTCTTCCGGGGGCGTGCACCTGCTGTCCAGCCTGCTCTATATCGCCGCGGCCGGGGACGCAGCCGCCATTGCTGATCCCGTTGCGCGGCAGTTGTTCCTCGACGCCCTGGCCCAGGCCCAGGCCCGGCGGCTCACGCGCGCCACCTGGGACAAGAGCCGCGCGCACTTCGACGTGGCCATGGAGGGGCTTGTATTCGACGTGGTCCGCCCGGCGCTCAGCCAGCGCGTGGCCGCAGCTGACGCTGGCCTGGCCGGGCAGGCCCGGCTGGAGGACAGCCTCGCCATGTCCGCCGCCGCGCCCCTGCTGGCGCACATGCCTGGCCGGTTCATCGAGCTGCTGGCCCGGAAGTTCTACGACGGCCAGCCCTTCTACTATGCGCTGATCGTCATGGGCGGGCTGCTGGCCCTGGGCCAAGGCCTGCGCGACGGGTCGCGCCCGTGCCTGCTGTTCGCCATGGCGACCCTGCACTCCTGCCTGAGCTACGGGGTCATCCTGCTTGCCGGGGTCTATTCCTTGCGCTACATCCTGCCAGCCGAGGCGATCCTGCTGGCCGTGGCCGTGGCCGTGGGCCTGTCGCTGCTCGGCCCGCAAGAGGGCGCGGACACAGACGCGGCGCGCGGCACGACCTCCGCCGGAGCAACCCCCGTGGGGACGCGCGCGCGGTGACTGGAAGCCCAAAGCAGTTGCGCAGCGCCGTCGGACCGCACCCCCGATGCGTGCGCGGGGCAGGCGTGCGCGTGCGGACCAAAGAAATTCACGGGTTGCCGGATGATGGCCTGGACGTCGGCCTGGACGGTGGCCCAGCCAATGCCAGCACACACCCGCACGAGGTTTGAATGACGACCCGGAACTGCCCCCTTTGCGCAGAGCCCGCAGCTCCTTGGTTTGAGCGCGGCGGCCTGCGGCGCGTGCGCTGCCTGGGCTGCGGCGCGGTGTTCATCGACCCCCAGCCCGACGACGCGGCCCTGCGCGCCATCTACGGCGCGGACTACCACATCGGCACCGACGACCCCCGGCAGAACGCGGCCATCGTGGACATGAAGCGCCACGGCGCGCGGCTGACGCTGGACATCCTGAAGCGCCACGTTCCGCCGGGCTCCAAGGTGTTTGAGCTGGGCTGCGGGCGCGGGCACTTCCTGGCCGAGGCCCAGGCCGCAGGGTACGATGTCTGGGGCGCGGACATCGCCCCGGACTCCGCGCAGGCCGCCGGGACGCTGGTGGGGCCGGAGCGTGTGCGCTGCGGCGCGCCCGAGGAACTCAAGCTGCCCGAGGCGGGCTATGATGTTTGCGTGCTGCTGGACGTCATCGAGCACCTGCGCGACCCGCTGGACGCCCTGGAGCGCCTGCGGCGCTGCCTGCGCCCCGGCGGCCTGCTGGTCATGGTCACGCCCAGCCTGGACAGCCTTTCGGCCCGGCTGCTCGGCGCGCGCTGGGTGGAGCTCAAGGACGAGCATCTGTTCTGCTTCACGGCGCGGGCCATGCGCACCGCCCTTGCGCGCAGCGGGTTCGCCGTGCGGGAGCTGGGCGGAGCCAGAAAGGCGCTCTCGCCGGAGTATGTGCTGCTGCATTTCGTGCGCTTTCCGCTGCCGTGCCTTGGCTGGGCGGCGCGGGCGGCCCTGGCCGCGCTGCCGCAGGCGCTGCTGCGCAGGCGCTGCGTGCTCCCGGCCGGGGGCATGTTCGTGGTGGCCCAGGCGGATGCCCGGCAGGGCTGAACTCCCGTCCCTGTCCGTCCGGCATTCTCGGCAGCGCCCTGTTCCGGTGCGGGGGCCGCGCGCTTCCGCTCATCTCCGGCAGACCGCACCATATGGATTGAAGGCAGGGCAGAAGGCCGCCAGCCGGGAAGGTCTTTGTCGGCGCCCCGGACACCGTGTCGCTGCCGGGGCCGGTGCGGGGCAGGGATTCCGCCTCGCGCCGACCGCCGGCGCTGTCCCGGCCTGGACGAACGCTGTGCCCTGGGCCCTCCAGTGTCTCAAGCCAAGAGGCGGCTGCCGGAAGATGTTTTGACAACGGAATGATCCGTTGGCTTTGTCATGGCCTTTGCGAGGATGTTCAGCCCGTTTCGGCCCTGCCGGACAAGGGGCCGCGCCGGTGGGCGGAAGCCTCGGCGGAGAGCGGATGAGCGTCGGAACAGGCGTCCCGGCTCAAGGCGGAACATCCTGCGCCATTCCCGCCCAGACATCTGGAACATGCAGCCAACACGCTAGGTTTACAGCCAAGAAGTAACGCAAGAAAAACCCTGGCCGCAAGCATGGTCCCCTGGCGTACGGGAAGGACAACCTGCGCGACGACCCCTTTCTTCTCCAGTCGCTTGACAGGGCCAGGGCGGAGGCCACGGACCGGGAATATGAGCGTGAAGAAATCAAAGGGTGGTCGTTTGTTTTGTGAGTGAATGGTTCGTCGGAGGGGGGCAGATCCTGCTTCAGGACATCGGCGGCAAGACCCCCAGGATGCGGTGTTGTATGCCGCCTGGCTCCGATTCGGCAGGCCGCAGGCTGGGGGGCTGGTCAGGAGGTCTTCCCTGTCGAATGTTTGACAACCGTATGATGCGCGGGATAGAGTTTTCGCCGGATCAACCCGCGCCGCCGTGGCGGAGTCGGCCCCGGTTCCCCTTGCCGAGGAGTCAGGGGCAGCCCCCAAGGACAATTCCGGCGCAGCCCGGCAGGGGGGTGAACAGCCTTGTCGGCCTGGCGCCGATGGAGCGGCCACGGGCGTATTGGCATAACCCTTGCAATATTTTCTTGGCTTGCCACAGGCAGGACACACGCGCCAGCCGGGCCTGGCCCGGACGGGTGGAGAGGCGGCGGACCCTCCGCAGGGGAGTGGTCTTCGTTCCGGAGGGACTGGTATTGTCCGTTCGTTGAATGAACCAAGCGGCGCGGCGCGGGTTGTTGAACATGGGCGTATGCAGACCGTCCGCAGCATGATGGAGCGTCGCCTGATCCCTTGCCGTTGGGCGGGCTGCGTTTGCGGATGCGCCGGACCGGGCTTGCTGCCGGAACCAGGAGCCGCAGGTGGGCGTGCCGTCCGTCAGGTCGAAAGCGGTTCGGAAACCGGAGCAGATACTAACCCATGAGCAACGAGCAGCCTCCCTCCTCCCCGTCCCCTGGCGCCAGCCCCGGCCCCCCCTCCGACAACGGGAAGAGGCCCCAGGTGGTCGCCATCATTCCGGCCAGGGGAGGCTCCAAAGGCTTGCCGCGGAAGAATCTTCTGAATCTGGCCGGCAAGCCGCTGATCGCCTACTCCATCGAAACAGCCCTGGCCACGCCGTCCATCGACAGGGTCGTGGTTTCCACGGACGACCCGGAAATAGCCCGCGTGGCCAGCGACTACGGGGCCGAGGTGCCGTTTCTTCGTCCTCCAAGCCTGGCCAGCGACACGAGCCTCATCGGCCAGGGCGTCGAATTCTTTCGGCTTGGTTTGGGGCTCAGCGAACAACTGGGTGGCAGTGTTGTCGTCTTGTATCCGACCTCGCCGTTCAGAAGCGTGCGGCTCATGGAGTTTTTGGTCGGGAAGCTCCAGGCGGGACATGGGCAGGTGAACACCGTGCACAGGTTGCACTACAACCTTGTTTTCCAGGGCGGCCCCAATGCGGGGCGGCGCGTGCCGGTCTCGCCAGAGCCGGGGGGAAACCGTGAGGATGTTCCATACTTCCGGATCTACGGCGTGTTTACGGGTTTTCGCTACGTGAAGCAGCCTCGCCCCAGCTACTACCATGTGCTGCAAAATGAAGTCATGCGCGTGGATATCGACACCAGGGAGGACTTCCTCCTGGCGGAGAGGATCATCAAACACTCGCTGTTCGACTTTGTTGAGGATATGTGATGCACGCTGTGCTCCCCATCTTCCGCCAGGAAGCCGACACGTTCTGGGCAACCCCCAGGGGGCTGGAAGTACTGGAGGCGTTCATTTCGCAAACGGTTGCCAGCTATTCCAGGGTGAGCGTCGTTTCGGACTGGAAAGCCGCCCTGGAAATTGCGCAGCGTGCCGGGGCCGAAAGCATTGTCATGGGGGAAGGGCGCGGGGAGCGCTTCCATCTGCCTGGATTGGAATCAGCTCGGTCGCTCTTTTCGTCAACCGCGCAGAGCGAAACACAGGTCTATTTGAACTTCCGCAGCCTGGACGCGCCGCCGCTCGCGCTCCAGGCGGTCTCGGAACAGGGAAGCGAACCCTGGACGTGCCTGGCCTCGGGACGCCAGCCGCACGACCACCCCTGCCAGGCCTTTTCCATGGAGCAGGCCATTGCCCTGGATATCGTCCACATGTTCGCGGGGGATGACGTGCTCCGTCCTCCGGGCCTGCCGGAAGGGGCTGTCCTGACCCGCCCGTTCAGTTTGGATTGGAGCTTTCTGGGTGTGCATGACGCTGAAGGCGGCCCGTTCTTCCGGTTTGCCAAACACCCTCATCGGGGCATGGTCGTCGAAGCCGTGGCCGACCAGCAGGACCTTCCTGCGCAGAATGCCCCGCTCTTCATTCGCGAGGACCACTTTCTCGCGCGTCTGGCCCTGAGGCCAGAGGCCGAAGCCTGTCTTCCTCCGCACGCCAGCCCGTACCAGGGCCCGTCCCGATTGACAGGCGCCACCGCGAACCCCGCGCGAACGGGATTCAGGCCCCTGCTGTACAGAGACCTTTCAAACAACAAAACGTTTTTGCGTTTTCAGGCGCCGCCCAGGAGCACGAGGCTGCGCGTCTTTGTGTTCGGTTCCTCCGGGTTCCTGGCCTACCACGAGTTTCCCTGCGCACCGGGCGAGAACACCATCGCCCTCAATGAGTTCCACTCCCCCAGCCAGTACACGCATATGATCATCGGCCTGTGCGGTTGGACTCACGATGCGGTCTCGCCGGAATTCATCTGCCCCTTCCCAGGCGGTGATCTTTGGAGCATCGAAAATTCCGGTGAACTGCGCAACTCCGCGAATGGCGAAATCATGCATGGCCGACAGGCGTTTCCCCCGCTGCTTGAACTTGACGGGAGCTTCTTTGTCTTCCGGGGAGGCCATGGGCCTGGCCTCATGTCGGAACTGGGGCTCAAGGACATGGCGATCCGTCAACTCCCGCAGGGGGCTGACCTGCAGGTGCGTTCCCCCCTGGATTTCCTGCGGCATGCCATCCGCCAGGGCCAGGTCAGCGTCGATGAGGACATGGTCCTGGGTCTGCCCGCCGCACCCCAGCCGGAAAGACGTCCCGAGACCACGGCCTGCCCCTGCGATATGGACGAACGCGGCGAAGCCTCCCTCACCGCAAAGTGTATCCGACTGCTGAATATTTCCATAGCCATGCCGTATATTGGCAATGCACCAGCGGAATTCGCCAAAGAAAAGGACGGCTTTTGCCGGGCAGCCAAGAGAATGCTCATCGAGAACCATTTGCACGTCCTGGACCAGGATGGGTACGAAGCCAAGACAACCAACATTTCCCTGGGCTTGTCCCTGCTGGAGTCCGCATCGCCGCAGCAGGCTCTGGAGCCTCTTTGGAGCGCCCTGCGGGTGGCTCCGAACGAGTCGCCCATCCGCCAGGCCCTGGAGCTGGCGGGTCGCAAAACAGGGCTGCCCGGCGTCATGCGTCGGCTCTCCGCCACACGGATGGACTATCTGGGCGGCATTGACCTGCCCAACGGCATTGTTCCGCGGGACATAGCCATGGCCGGGGCGGACAGGATCGTCCTGTCGGATGCAAAGACCCAGCGGCTCCATGTCCTGGATCTCGTTTCCGGCCGCGTCGCCGAACTGCATACCCCGCGCCTGGCCCAAACCCATTCCTTCTGCATTGACGCCGCCCAGGAGTCCATTGTCCTGTGCGACCATGTGGGCCGGCGGTTGGCGTTTGTCTCCATGCACGACGGCAGCACCACCTTCGTGGAGCTCTCCAGGCTCCTTGACCGGGATGCCGAGAGCTTCTCCCTGCTCTGGGTCGCCATCGGACCCGCAGGAACATGCCTGGTCCTTGACCTCAAAAACGAGGATTGCAGCGTCCTGCAGACCCTTTCCTCCCAGACCCACACGCCCGTCGGCGCGCCTATGCACGCACCGGAAGGGACCCGCTACGTCTCCATCGCGGCGACAGAGAGCAACCTCTTCGCCCACTCTGCGGCGCGTCCGGATACAGGGGGCGTCTATGTGCTGGAGGGCGGCTCTGTCCGCGCCATTCATGGCTCCGGCGGCTTCATCGTGCGTCTGGCCGCCGCACGCGACCACGTGTACGCGGTCTACAACCGGTCCGGGATAGCCAAATTCGACCTGCGCGGCACGGTCCTTTTTCAAGCCGATCTCTCCCTGCTGGCCGGCAGGGAGGTTGGGGCCGTGGGGATCGCTGTCTCCCCCTGCAACACCCGGCTCCATGTGGCCGACATGACGAACTCAATAATCCACTCGTTTGGCATTGAGGATTTTCAATGAAGAGCCAGCCTGCCACGGCACGGGCACGTGGGCCCGTTATGAGGGCCGGGAATCCCGGTGCGACGGCGTCTTCGCCACGCCTGCGGAGGCGGACGGCAGGACAGGCATGTTTGTGGCCACGGCCTCAGCAGGCCGCAGTCCGGGGGAGCAGGGTAGCTCTGGAAGCCAGGCCCTTGGCGCAGGTCGTGCGCGTTTGTGGGGGGAGCCTCTGCGCGTCCTGCGCTCCGGGCGTACCGGCCCTGGCCGTGCCGGGCACATCGCGGGAAGCTCTGCAGGCAGTGGCTTTTCAGGAGTCGAGAGGGCTCCGGGGCGCTGCGCGCCTGGGACATGGCGCATTTGCGATAAAAGTGCCAGCGCGCAGGCAGACGTTTTCCATCCGTGCAATGACAGGAGGGGTGCGGCGATGAGTTTCGCTCTGACGTACATTGAGGGGAACGGCTTGCGGCTGCGCCCCCTGCTGGAGGAGGACTACACCGACGAGTATCTCGGGTGGCTCAATGATCCGGTCACCAACCACATGTCGCAGCGGCGTCCCTTTCCATGCGACAGGGCGGACATGCGCGCCTATGCGCAGCAGTTCTCCGGCCAACCGGGAAAGGGCTTTGTGCTCGCCATTATCCGCAAGAGCGACCAGGCGCATGTGGGCAACATCTCGCTGGTCAACGTGCAGCTGGTGAACCGCTGCGCCGAGATCGCCATTCTCATCGGCCGGGCCGACGCGCGCGGCAAGGGGCTGGGCAGCGAGGCGGTGTACCTGCTCGCGCGGCACGCCTTCCAGACCATGAACCTGCACCGGGTCTTCGCCGGCACCTTCAACCCGGCCTTTGTGCGCTGCGTGGAGAAGCTCGGCTGGGTGCGCGAGGGCGTGTTCCGGGAGCGCATCTGGGCGTGCGGGGCCTACCACGACCAGATCTGGCTGGCCCAGTTGCGCCGCGACTTCAAGCCCCTGGCGCAGTATGAACCGGAGGGCGCAGGCGCGTGAACTGCATCATGACGCGCGGGCTCTACCTGCGGGCCGACGGGCGCCTGCCCTGCTACTGCAGCGCGGGCGAGACCGTGACCCTGGGCAGGCTCGACCACGGAAACCTGCCCGGGGACATCGCTGCGGACGTCTTCGAGTCGCCGGCATTCACCCGCATCCGCGCGGCCATGGCCCAGGGCAAGGCGCCTTTCCCGGGCGTGTGCGAGCAGTGCACCTACCTTGACGTGGACGCCGACGCCCCGGACTTGTCGGACGGCGAGCGCCGACTCGAATGGCTGCACTTCGAGCCGGCCTACGCCTGCAACCTCGACTGCCGCTGGTGCCACGGCCAGGCGCGCCACGATCCCGGCCAAGTCCGGATGCTGCCGCTTGAGACCATCCGGCGCCTGGCGGACGACTTCGCCGCGCGCGGCTACACGCTCGGCAAGGGCAACATCTGCGGCGTGGGCGAGCCCACGCTGAATCCCGATGTCTGGGCCATGATCGCCGCGCTCAAGGACAAGCTTGGCGGCGACATCCTGCTCAGCACCAACGGCAACGCGTCCTTCAGCCCGGACATCGTGTCCTGCGGCCTGGACAAGCTCAAGATCGCGGCTGACGCGACGGACCAGAAGACCTACGGACGCTACCGCAGGCACGGCAGGCTTTCGCGCGTGCTGGAGTTCACCGCCCAGGTCGCCGCAGCGCGCAGCGGCCCGGCCAGCCCGCAGATCATCTGGCAGTACATCATGTTCGACTACAACGACTCCGACGCGGACCTGCTCAAGTACCAGCGCCTGGCGCGCGAGCACGGGGTCGACCGCCTGCGCATCGTGTACACGCGCTGCGACAACTACTCGCGCCGCGCCCCGGAGGACTTCCCGCGCGACTTCCCGGACATCCTGTTCTTCCCCATCAAGGAGGACTCGCTCTTAGGCGTGGACGCGGCCGAGGCGCGCCTAGCTCAGGCAGAGGCGCTTGTCTCCGAAGAGCCCGCCGAGGCCGCGCGCCTGGCCCTGGGCCTGGCCCGGCACGTGTTCCACCGCCTGCTCCTGGGCGTTGAGCGCTACGTGGACCTGCTGGACTTCGTGGCCAGCATGCGCCCCGTGGCCCAGGGCAACTGCGCGGACCTCTCGCCCGCAGAGCAGCAGGCCTTCAGGGCGTTGCTCGGCCGACTGTACCGGCTGCTTGAAGCGGCCAGCTGCGGCGCGGGCGACGCACCCCAAGCCGAGGCCTATGCCGCCTTTGTCCGGAAGGCCGGGCTGTGAGCGCGCGGCTGTCCTCAGGCATCATCATTCTGGCGCGGATGGGCTCCACGCGCCTGCCGGGCAAGGTGCTCCTGCCCATCCTGGGGGTGCCAGTGTTGGAGCACATGCTGCGCCGACTCGCCGACGTGCCTGTGGACCGCGGCCTGGTCGTGGCCACCACCACGAACCCGGCCGACGACGTGCTGGAGGAATTCTGCGCGCGCCTGGGCGCGGCCTGCTTCCGCGGCGACGAGGACAACGTGCTGGCGCGCTGCATCGGAGCGGCCGAGCGCTTCGGCATGGAGGCCGTGGTGCGCCTTGGCGGCGACTCGCCGCTGTGCGACCGCCGCGTGGTCACGCAGCTCTTGGAGGCTTTTCAGGCCGAGCGCGCCGCCGGGCGTCGGCTGGACTACGCCAGCAACACGCTGGCCAGATATCTGCCCCTGGGCCTGGACGCCGAGGTCTTCCACATCGACGCTTTCCGGCGCATCGCGGCCATCGCGGCCACCCTGGGCGACGAGGAGCGCCGCCTCAACGAGAGCAACGTGGTGCCCTACATGCACACCCATCCCGAGGAGTTCGACCTGCTCCAGGTGGGCCAGGGGCCAGACGCGTCGCAGCACCGCTGGACCCTGGACAACCCGCAGGATTTCGAGCTCATCTCGCGCATCTACGGGGCTCTCCACCCGACCGATCCGGACTTCGGCACCGCCGAGGCCCTGGCGCTCATCGCCAAGCACCCAGACTGGGCGGCGATAAACGCTGGCGTGGTGCCGGTGAGCGGGTTCTGGACCGCGGTCGAGCGCGAGAAGTTCACCAAACGCTATGCCGCGCCCGCGCCGAACATGGGGCCGGGAGGCGCACAGTGAGCGCCCTGCGCGCCGGGCTCATCGGGTGCGGGGCCATCGGCTCGCGCTACGACGAGGGCCGGTCGACCGACAGCCCCCGTGCCAACGCCCCGCTCTACACCCACGCGGGCATGCTCAGCGCATTGCCGGAGTTCGAGCTCGTCGCCATCGCCGAGCCGGACCAGCAGCGGCGCGCGGCCTGCCGCACGGCCTGGGGCGTGCCGACCGCCTATGCCGGGCACCGCGAGATGCTCGCGCGCGAGCGTCTGGACGTGCTCTGCCTGGCCACGCCGGACGAGACGCATGCCGCGCTTTTGGCCGACATCCTGGAGCTGGCCCGGCCCTGCGCCATATTCACCGAAAAACCGCTGGCCGCAACCGCGTCCGAGGCCCGGGCGCTGGGCCTGCGCTGCGAGGCTGCGGGCGTGGCCCTGCTGGTGGACCACGTGCGTCGCTGCGACTCCAACCACCTGGCGCTGCGGGATTTTTTGTCCGGTAGCGGCCTCGGCCCGCTGCGCACGGTGGTCGGGCACTACGTGCGCGGCATCCGGCACAACGGCTGCCAGCTCGTGAACCTGCTGCGCTTTTTCGTGGGCGAGCCGCTCTGCGTGCAGGCCTTCGGCCTGGCGCAGGGCTCCGTGGCCGACGACCCGAGCCTGGACCTGCGCCTGGTTTTCGCCGACGGCTGCACGGCCCTTGTGGCGGCGCAGGACCGCGCCGGCTACGCCTACAGCCTGTTCGAGACGGAGTTCTACGGCGACCGGGGCAGGCTGCGCCTGGACGCTACGGGCCGGGACATCAGCCTAGAGCTGGCCGAACCCTACGCCGAGTTTCCGGGCTTCACCCGGCTGGCCCAGGCCCCCTCGCCCTGGCCCAAGGAAACGTATGGCGCGGCCATGCTCCGCGCCGGGCGTGAGCTCGCCCGGGCAGCCAGCGGCCAGCCTTTGGAGCTGGCGCTGGGCTGGCGCGAGGCCGCGCGCGACCTGGAGATCATCGAGGCGGCCCTGGCTTCGGCCCTGGCCGGCGGCGCGGAGATAGCCATCCCCGCGCCCCAGGGCCTTTAGCAACGCAATAAGGAGAAGAGCATGAGCAAGCTGGCCATCAACGGCGGAACCCCGGTGCGCACCCGGCCCTTCCCGCCCTACCGGACCTTTGACGAAAACGAGGAGCGGGCCGTGGTGGAGGTCATCCGCGAGGGCGTGATCTCGGACTACATCGGCGCGCCCGGCGCATATTTCATGGGCGGCCGCCGCGTGCAGCAGCTGGAGGACATGTGGCGCGCGCACACCGGGGCCAAGCACGCAGTGGTCATGAACTCGGCCACCTCGGTGATCATCGCGGCCATGGCCGCCTTCGGCCTCGGCCCAGGCGACGAGGTCATCGTCACCCCATACAGCCATGTCATTTCGGCCACCGCGCCGCTGTTCTACGACGCGATCCCGGTCTTCGCGGACAGCGAGCCGGACTGCCTGTGCATGTCCGTGGACAGCATCCGGGAAAAGATCACCGAGCGCACCAGGGCCATCATCGTCGTGGACCTCTTCGGCCAATCGGCGGACATGGACGGGATCATGGACCTGGCGCGCAAGCACAACCTGCTCGTCCTTTCCGACTCCGCACACATCACCAAGGCGACCTACAAGGGGCGCATGGCGGGCACCCTGGCCCACATCGGCAGCTACAGCTTCAACGGCCACAAGACCATCCAGTGCGGCGAGGGCGGCATGGCCGTCACCGACGACGACGAGCTGGCCATGCGCCTGCGCCTGGTCCGCAACCATGCCGAGAACTGCGTGGCGGGCTACGAGGTGGAGAACATCATCAACATGGTCGGCTTCAATTTCCGCATGACGGAGCTGGAGGCCGCAGTCTGCATTGAGCAGACGAAGAAGATCGACCGTCTGGTGGATGCCCGCCGCGAACTTTGCGCACACCTTGCCAGGCGTCTGCAAGGCGTTGCCGGGTTGACTGCGCCCATCCTGCGCAAGGGCTGCACGCACGACTTCCTGCTCTTCCCCGTGCTGTACGACGCGTCTGTCGTGGGCATCAGCCGGGATGAGTTCCTGCGCCGCCTAGATGCCGAGGGGATCAAGACGCGCAAGGTGGGCGAGGAGCATGTGCCGCCTGTCACCGGCTTTGTGACCCCCATCCACCTCCAGCCCGTATTCACCCGGCGCACCTTCCGCCCCAAGGGCTATCCATGGGACTCCTCGCACTACGGCCACGAGGTGCCCTACGGCCAGGGCGCCTGCCCCGTGGTCGAGGGCCTGTTCAGGGAAAAGCTGTTCACCGTGAACGCCATCTATCCTCCCTTGACCACGGCGGACATGGACGACATCGCCGACGCCATGCTCAAGATCGTCGAGCTGAGCGCCTGATGCAGGTGACGGCGTGCTTCAGCCAGATGGGCGGGCTGCGCGGCCTTCTGCCGCTTCTCGAAGGCGCGCCGGACTTCGCGGTGCGCTGGTACGGCCGTGAGCCTGTCCTCGGCTATCTGCGCGCCCGCGGGCACGCGGCCCAGCCTCTGGATGAGCTGCGGTTCGCTGCGGGAGCCGGGGGCGTCCTCGTGACCGACACCATCAACCTGAGCCGGACGCAAGAAGGCGCGCTGTGCAATGTGGCCTGGCGCGCCGCTGCCGAGGCAGGGGTGCCGAGCGTGGCCTTTGTGGACTGCTGGTGGGGGTATTTGGAGCGTTTTGTACTGCCGGGGGAGAGCCTGGCTGGAACGCCGCTGCCGGACGCCATTGCCGTGGTCGACGAAATAGCGCGGGCCGACATGGCCGCGCTGGCCTTCCCTGAAGAACGGCTGCATGTGCTCGGCAGCCCCTGGCTGGCCTCCCTGGCGGAGGCGCGGGCCGGGGCCGGGGCAAATCCAGGCGCGGCCCATGCACAGCAGGGCATCGTCCCTGGCGAACTCGTCTTGTCCTTCGTCTCCCAGCCGCTGGCGCGCGTCCTCAACGACAGGCTCTCTTGGGGCTTCACGGAGCGCGACGTCGTCCCTGCCCTGGTGCGGGCCTGCGAACTCCTGCCGAGACAGGTGCGGGACAGGCTGCGCTTGATCTTCCTGGCGCATCCCGAGGAAGACGAGACCGGGCTGGCCGCCCTGGTCCGGGAACGGACCCCGTCGTTCAGGACCGAGGTGCGCAAGGAGCCGGACCCCCTGGCCGTGGTGCGGGCCTGCGACGCCGTGACCGGCATGTTTTCCATCCTCCTGGTGGAGGCGGCCCTGTGCGGCCTGCCTGTCGTCAGCATCCAGCCCGGCCTCAAGCGCGAAGACATGCTGGTGACCAACCGCACCGGCGCAACCCTTGCGGTCCGGGACGAACGCCTGTTGTCCGGAGTGCTTGGGCGGCTGCTGTGCGACGAGGACTTCAGGGCTGAACGCCGCACGTGTCAGGCGGCATTTCCCGTCGTGACCGGGGCCGCTGGCCTCTGGCGTTGCCTGCTGCGTGACCTCGCGTCCGGGAGGGCGCAATGAACCACCTCGGCCTGGACTGGAGAGGAGGAGGGCGAGCGCGGCCGCATCGAATGCCTCCGCGAACGGAGCGCCAACCGCAGGCCGGTGCCGGGGAGTCCCCGCCAACAGGACTGCGACCCCTGCCGTGCGCACGGGGCAGGAAAAGGCCAAGCACCTGCCCGGCGTGGCGGAAAACACCCGCAGCTGTGGCGCCCCAAGCGTCGAGCACCGGAGAGGTGGCATCATGGACAGCCTGCTGAAGTTGCTGGCAGACATCGAGGCCCTGGCTGCGGACCGGCCGCTTGCGACCCCGGAAATCCATGAGCCCAACGACTACTACGGCCATGCCGCGGTGCTCAAGCGGTACGCGGGCTGGCCCGGGGAACAGGCCGTCAAAGCCGTCATCGAGCACAGCTTCGCCATGTTCCCCCAGTATGTTTGGGATGTGGATATGCAAGCGGAACTGCCGGGCATCCTGGTTTTCAGCGCCGAGCGCCGCGAATATCTGCGTTCAGTGACGACACGGCGTGTCGAAGCCGTGGGGCCGCTCATCTCCTATGCCGAGCCGCTGGTGAGCCTGGAGGAGATAGAGGCGCTGCGGGGCGAGCTTGGGCGGGTTCTGCTGGCCTTCCCTGTCCACTCCACGCACCATATCAATGCGGACTATAACATCAACCTGTTCTGCACAGAAGTGCTCCGCATGGGCAGGGAGTATGACCGGGTCCTCGTTTGCCTGGGCTGGAAGGATGTCCTGCGGGGTTTCGGCGAACTCTATGCAGCCTATGGGCTCACCTGCGTCACGGCCGGGCACATGTACGACCCAGAGTTCCTGCCGCGTTTGCGCACGATCATCAGCCTCTCGGAAATGACGGTGTCGTCAAACTTTTCTTCCCACGTGGGCTACTGCATTCTTCTGGGCAAGCCGCATGCGCTGATAGATACGGACATATCATTTATCGCGCCCTCGGCAAGCATCTATCAGCGTGATGCCGTCTGCATGGATGCCATCAAACACCAACTCGACACGCCGTATTTCATTGAGATGCTCAAGCCGTTCCAAACCTATTCCACCACGATCACGGAGGAACAGACCGCAGTGATCCATAGGTGCTTCGGCCAGGACTGCCTGATGACCAAAGAGGAGATGTTCGCCCTCCTGGACGATTTTGAGAGGGCATTCGTTGACCAGAAACAAGGGATTCGTTGATGCTTGAAACCAACAGGGTAGGCAGGTATGGAAATGGCTGGGCAATGTTCTTTTCCAGGACGATCTTTCCCTGTTGGCCGACAAGGAGGAGGGGGGCCGTGGGGCTGGCCGTCCCCCCTGCAGGACACGGCTCTATGTGGCGGATATGACGAATTCACAGGTTCACGCCTTCGGCATTGAGGATACTCGATGAAAAATGCGCCGCGCAACATACTGGGCATCGGAGCCCATTTTGACGACCTGGAGCTCGGGTGCGGCGGCACCCTGTCCAAGCATGTGGACGCGGGCGACAGGGTCACCATGCTCGTGGTCACGGATTCGGAATACCGCAGCCCGAAGGGCGTGATGGTGCGCTCCGGGGAGACCGCACGCCAGGAAGGCCTGAAGGCGGCCGCCATCATCGGCGGGGACCTTGTCTGCCTGGAGTGCAAGACCTTTGAGGTCATGTTCGACGAGCATCTGACCAGCAGGATCAGCGCGCTCATCCAGGAGCGGGAGATCGACACCATCTACAGCCACTGGATCAACGACCTGCACCGCGATCATCAACTGGCGGGGCGCGCGGCCCTCATGGCCGGGCGTCACGTGCCCAGGTTTTTGCAATACCGCAGCAACTACTACTCCAGTGGCGTGGAGTTCGTCTCCCGCGTGTATTCGGACATTTCGTCCACAATGGACCGCAAGATCGACTCCATCCGGGCGCATGAGTCCGAACTGGAGCGGGTCTACAACAAGTGGATCGACTTCGTGACCGACCAGAACCGCAGCCTGGGCCTCCAGATCGGCTGCGAGTACGCCGAGATTTTTGAGGTCGTCCGCTACCTGCTCTAACGGGCGTGGCCCGGCCCTGGCAGGGGTCCGGGCTGGCGGGCTCGAAGCCCTAGCCGCACAGAGCGCGGCCATAACGTGAGAGCGGCCTGCCCGGGCGCATCCTGAACGGCATCGGGCCGGGCCGCAATCTGCCAGGAGTAACAGCATGTCCAAGGCGCTCGTCACCGGGGCGGGGGGATTCATCGGCAGCCAGCTCGTGGCCAGGCTTGTCGCCGGGGGGTATTCCGTCCGGGCTTTGTACAAATACAATTCGGCCAACGCCAAGGGCTGGCTTGAGCATCTGCCCGCAGACCTTCTGGACAGCGTGGAGACTGTGGCCGGGGACCTGCGCGACCCGTTCCAGACAGCCAGTCTTGTCCAGGGGGTGGAGTGCGTTTTCCACCTGGCCGCGCTCATCGGCATCCCCTATTCGTACGCGGCCCCGGCCTCCTATGTGGAAACCAACGTGGGCGGCACCCTGAACCTGCTCATGGCCAGCCTGGCCGCAGGGGTCGAGCGCTTCGTGCACACCTCCACCTCCGAGGTCTACGGCACCGCCCGCTACACGCCCATGGACGAAAACCACCCCCAGACGGCCCAGTCGCCCTATTCGGCCACCAAGATCGCAGCCGACAGACTGGTTGAGTCCTACCACCTGACCTACGGGCTCAAGACGGTCACCGTGCGGCCCTTCAACACCTTTGGCCCCAGGCAATCCGCCCGGGCGGTCATCCCCACGGTGATCCGCCAGGCCCTGGCCGGGAGCCGGGAGATACGCCTCGGCGCCCTTGACCCGGTGCGGGACTTCACCTTCGTGGCGGACACGGTGGAGGGCTTTTGGGCCGCCTCCCGTGCCGAAAGGGCTGTGGGCCGGGTGGTGAACCTGGGCACCGGGCGCGGCGTCAGCGTGGGCGAGACGGCCCGGATCATTCTGTCCCTGTGCGGCTCGGACGCGGACATCGTCCTGGACGAAGACCGTTTGCGCCCGCGCCAGAGCGAGGTGCTGGCCCTGGTGGCCGATGCCTCCCTGGCCAAGGACCTCCTTGGCTGGACCCCAAGCCACACCCTGGAGCAGGGGCTTGAAAAGACCATCGCCTGGACCCGCAGCGACACCCGGAGCAGCACCGAGAGCAACACCCGGAGCACTGGCGGCCAGAGCGGATGCGCGAGGTACGTGATATGAACAGTGTGTTGCCCCGGATGGAGCAAGGCGGCAAAGTCGGCTTGATGAAGGACGTCACCGCCGTCATCCAGGCTGGCGGCCTGGGCACCAGGCTGCGGCCCTACACGCTGGTGCTGCCCAAGCCGCTCATGCCGGTCTGCGGCACCCCGGTGCTGGAGCTGACCCTCAAATGGCTGCGCCGCAACGGCATCACCAAGACCATCGTCACCCTGGGCCACCTCTCAAGCCTGATCAAGGCCGTGTGCGGCGACGGCTCCCAGTGGGACATCGCCGTGCACTACAGCGAAGAGCGCGAACCCCTGGGCACCATGGGGCCGCTGCGCCTCATCGGGCACGAGCGCCTGGACAAGACCTTCCTGGTGCTGAACGGCGACCTGGTCACGGACCTGGACCTCTCGGCCTTCATCAAGTTCCACAGGGGGCACGGCGCCCCGGTCACCGTCGCCGTGACAAAGAAAGAGGTCAAGGTGGACCTGGGCGTGCTGCATGTGCAGGACGGGGTCATGAACGGCTTCGAGGAGAAGCCCACCTTCTGCTTCACCGTGAGCATGGGCATCTACTGCATGGAGCCCGAGGTCCTGGGGCTCATCCCGGCCGGGGTGCCCTTCGGCTTCGACGACCTCATGACCACCATGCTGGAGCGCGGACTGCCGGTGCGGGTCTTTGAGCACGCCGGCCTGTGGATGGACATCGGTCGCCCGGACGACTTCGCCAAGGCCCAGGAGCTGATGGCCGAGCGCATGGACATCCTCCTGGGATATTAGCGCGCCATGACCGTCACCATCCACCAGCCCGACTTCATGCCCTGGCTGGGCTTTTTCGACCGCTGGCGGGCAAGCGGCCTCTATGTGGTCCTTGACGACGTGCAGTTCCTGCGCCGTGGCTGGCACCACCGGGACAGGATCAAGACCGCAGCCGGGGCCGCCTGGCTCACTGTTCCGGTGCTGAACAAGGGCCGTTTCGAACAGGAGATACGCGAGGCCGTGCTGGCGGAGGGCCCCTGGCGGCGCAGGCACCTGGCCGCCATCCGCGCGGCCTATGCCCGCGCCCCCCGTTTCTCCCGCGTGTTTCCGCTGCTGGAGGAGGTCTACGGCCGGAATCACGACCGGCTTCTGGAGCTGAACCTTGATCTTCTGCACCTCTTTGCGCAGCTCCTGGGCATAACGACGCCCGTGGTCCTGGCCTCAAGCAGCGCCGTGCAGACCGAGGGCACCCAGCGGCTGGTGCAGTTGTGCACGGCGCACGGCGCGCGCACCTACCTGACGGGCACAGGGTCCCGGGCCTACCTGGACGAGGCGCTGTTCAGGGCCCAGGGGGTTCGGGTGGAGTGGCAGAGCTTCACGCCGCCGTGTTATCCCCAACTGCACGGGGAGTTTGTGCCGAACCTTTCCGCGCTGGATTATCTGATGATGGACAGCAGGCCGCTGCAGGCTTTGGGGCTGTAGAGATGCTTCCAACGCGTCCCCTTTCGGGCGCACCTATTGCGAACCGCTGATCAGGCCGAAGAGGCGCAGAGAAAACCGTTAGCACAGTGAATGAACAATTTTTCGGCCAGGATGAGAAAACGCAGGTTCAGGCGTCGAATTTGCAAAGCATATTGTTGCTGGAGAAGACCCGACCGATAGGAGTATACTGTGTCCGCACTGGTCCCGCTGGAGTGGGATTCGCGCCTGCTGGGCTTAAGCTGCGCCCGGCTTGAGTTCGCCGAAGAGTGCGGGCTGGGTCCGCGCGCCGTTGCCAGCGCAGTTGGCCGGGCCTTTGCGGCGGGGGCTTCGGCCGGTGTGCGGGCGGAGCTCGTGGCTGCAAAGATACAGCCGGAGGACTGCGATGTCCGCATGCTGTCCGAGGAAGCGCCGGACCGCCGGATCGTCGCCCTCGGGCGGGAATGGACCTTCAGGAGCCCTGCCGGAGCGTTCGCGGGGCCGCTGCCGGAGAACGTGGCCTTTGCCCGGGCAGCAAACGGGGGCACGGACCCCGTGCCGTTTCTGCCCCTGGCGGCGGACATGCGGCACAGCCGCTACTACCTCGACCCTGACGTGGGGGAGGACCGGGCGCTTGCAGTCTGGGAGGCCTCCATCACCGGCCATTGCCAGGGCTTTGCGCAGGAAATCGCGGTGGCTTCCCTTGGGGGACGGCCAGCCGGCCTGGCGACCATCCACCTGGAGGACGGCGCGGCGCGGCTGCACATCGTCGGCGTTCTCGGCTGGGCCAGGGGGCGCGGTGTGGGAGCGCGGCTCATGCGGGCGGTTCTTGCCCGTCATGGCGAAGCCCGCGCCGTCACTGTCGAGGCCTTCGCCGAAAATCAGGCGGCAGTGGGCCTGTATCGCGCCGTTGGCTTCAGCCCCGTGGCCGAGCATGTTGTGCTTCACTTTTGGAGACGAGGATAAAGCGCGATGATACACTTGGCATACGACTCCGCCCGGCAAGAGCTCGCCGTCACCTGGGACAGCCCGCCTCCGCTGAGCGTCCGGAACTGCCCGGAATACGCCGCGTTTTTTGAAAGGCTCGGGCAGGTTCCCGGACTGCGCGCCCTGCGGGAAGACCTGCACGAGGCCTTTGCAGTGCCGTATGCGCAGCTCATTGAGGCCTTCTCCCCAGTCCTGCCCAGGGGCAGCGTCGAGTGCCAGACAGCCATCTGCCGGTCCCTCGCCGCACATGCGGCCAGGTCCCAGGGGCAGGGGCTGGAGATCAACCACCACCAGCACCCCTTTGACACGGCTGAACGCGCCTGGCGGTTCATCCTCAACCAGGGGCGCTTTGCGGACTATTTCTTCAACCGCCTGGCCTGGCACCTGGCCCCGACATACCGCATCGTCACGCCCTTCCCGCTGCATGTGGACCTGGAGTCGGCCAGCACCTGCAACATGAACTGCCCCATGTGCTACCGCGACATGCTGAAGACCACCGGGCAGATGGATTTCGACCTGTTTTGCAGGCTCATCGACGAATGCGCGGCGAGCGACCTGTACTCCGTGCGCCTCTCCTGGCGGGGCGAGACCCTGACCCACCCGCGCATCACCGAGATGATCGCCTACGTCGCCGCGCGCATCCCCAACGTCTCCTTTTTGACCAACGCCTTTTTCATCGACGAGCGCATCTGCGCCTGCCTGGTGGAAAACCGCGTCAGCTATGTGGCGGTGTCCTTTGACGGCATCGGCGAGGTGTACGAGACTGTGCGCGCCCCGGCCAAGTTCGCCGAGAGCATGGCGCGGCTGCGCATGCTCCGGTCCATGCGCGAGGCCGCCGGGTCGCTCTTGCCGCAGATCCGCACCTGCACCATCTGGCCCGCCATCCGGCACGACCCCGGGGCCTATCAGCAGACCATGCGCGAGGTGGCGGACTACATGGTCAAGAACCCGTACATCAATTTCAAGGGGCGCATGACCCTCAAGCAGGGCTTTGTCTGCCAGTATCCCTGGGAGCGCATCGTGGTGGGCTGGGACGGCACGGGACAGTGCTGCACCGGCTGGAACGCCACGGACATCGCCCTGGGCGACGCGCGCGTGGTGTCCATCCGCGAGATGTGGCATTCCCCAAGGCAGGGCGAGGTGCGCCGTTTGCACCAGGAGGGCCGCCGCACGGAGCTGGCCAGCTGCCGCGAGTGCCGCCATGGTTCGCAGGGCGATCCCGACGTCACCATCGACGAGATCGTGGGCCGGAGGTGGTAGTGGCGCGGCTGGGCGTGCTGCTTGCGGCCAACTGGGGCCTGGGCGAACGGCTGCTGGCCGCCCTGCTGGACTGTCCGGAGGTGCGGCTGCTCGGGGTGGTCACCCGCGCGCAGTCTGGCGGCGGCGACCCTTGGGCGGACGCCGTGCGCCGCCGAGCCGAGGCAGCCGGACTGACGGTCTGGGACGAGGCGGCCCTGCCTCCGCTGGAGCTGGGCGCGCTGGCCCGCAGGCTCGGCGCGGACGTGCTGTGGCTGCACGCCAATATGCGCCGCCTGCCGCGAGAGGCCTTTACCGCGCCCAGGCTGGGCACAGTCAACGTGCACGCCTCGCTTTTGCCCGCCTACCGCGGCCCTTCGCCGCAGCAGTGGGTCTTGAGGAACAGGGAGCGGCTCACCGGGCTGACCAGCCATTTCGTCGACGAGGGACTGGACACCGGGCCGATCATCCATCAGGTGCCTGTCCCTGTTTCCCCGGAGGAGTCCCTGGAGAGTCTCTTGGAAAAGTCCAAGGAGGCCGCTGCCCCGCTTGTGCGCGGGACGGTGAAACGGCTCCTTGATCCTGGCTTCAAACCTGCGCCGCAGGACGAATCGCGGGCCAGCCATGCCCCCCGCCCCAAAGAGGACGTGACATGAAGAGATCAGAGACCCTTGCCCAGTTCAGCTGCGAAACCCGCTGGGAATATCTGAAGAACGAATGGCGCCGGGGCCGGGGCAAGCTCTTGGCCTACCTGGCCAACCGCTATGCCTGGAGCAGGTATCCCGGCCAGCGCAGGGTCGCCCCCTTTCCGCTCAACGTGGACATCGAGGTCAGCAGCGTCTGCCAGCTGAAGTGCACGCACTGCTTCCGCCAGTACATGGACATCGGCGAGAACGGCTTCATGCCGCTTGAGATGTACCGCGCCATTGTCGAGGAGTGCGGCCGGATGGGCCTGTTCACCCTCAAGTTCAGCATGCGCGGGGAGCCGCTCCTGCATCCGGACATCGTGGAGATGGTCCGCCTGGCCAAGGCCGCAGGCATCAAGGAGGTCTGGATCAACACCAACGGCGGAGCAATCACCGAGGAGCTGGCCCGGGGCATCATCGGCGCGGGCGTGGACTGGATCACCATGAGCTTCGACGGCCTGGGCGAGCACTACGAGGCCGTGCGCATCCCGCTCAAGTACGAGGAGTCCCTGGCCAAGCTGAAGATCCTGCGCCGCGTGCGGGATGAGCTTGGGGCCAACACCCTGCTCAACGTCCAGGCCATCTGGTCGGCCATCAGCCATGATCCGCAAGGCTACATCCGGCTCATGAAGAGCATCGTGGACCGGGTGGCCTACAACCCGGACATGCACTTCGACCACAACACCGTGGTTCCGGACCCGAAATTCGTCTGCCCGCGCCTGTGGCAGCGCCTGTGCATCACCAGCGCCGGCAACTATCTCATGTGCCCCTCGGACTTTAAAATGCAGCAGGTGCTGGGCAACGCGGCTGTGACCGGGGTCAAGCAGGCCTGGGACGAGCTGCAGGGCCGCCAGCGCCGCCTGCACCTGGAGGGTCGGCGGCTGGAGAGCCCGGTCTGTTCCGTCTGCCACCATGGGGCCATGAAAAAGAAGGTCACGGTGGAGCTCGATGGCGAACGCCGCGAGGACTACACCTACGAAAGCAAGGAAGAGAACTGAGATGGGCGGCCCTGGCAGGCACTGGAAGACCTTCTGCGGGATCGAGCTGTTCAAGGTCGAATACCGGCTGAAGGAGTTTTTGTACAAGACCTTCGGCATCTCCCTGCCCAAGCTGCGCGACCAGAGCGACTACTGGGCCTGGCGGGGCGAGGCCTACCGCGACGAGATCCTGGCCTCGGGCTATCTGGAGCGGGAGGTGTTCTTCCAGGACCTGATCATGCACGAGCTGACGCAGGAGTTGCCGCAGGAGTTGGCGCAGAAGCGCTATGCCTCGGCCTTCGAGGCCGGTTGCGGGTTCGGCTGGAACGTCAAGCGCGTCAAGGAGCAGTTCCCCTGGATGCATGTGGGGGGCTTGGACTTCAGCCTGACGCAGCTGGGCAACATGCGCGGGTACAAACCGGAGCTGGCGGTCGACGCCGTCCAGGGCGACGCCTGCAACATGCCCTTTGGCGACAAGGCCTTTGACGTGGGCTTCACCCTGGGCGTGTTCATGAACATCCACCCCGCAAAAATTCGCACGGCGCTTTCGGAGATGGTGCGCGTGTGCCGCAGGCGCATCATCCACGTGGAATGGTCCGCCCGCCACGCCACCCCTGAGCTGGCGGAGAAGCGGGCCTTCAAGACCAACATCGTTTCGCACGACTATGACGACCTCTACGCCGGACTCGGCGTCAAGGCCTCCAAGGTCCTGACCCACAAGGATTTCGGGCAGGCCTTTCGGGAGCACGAGGCGCGGGTCACGGGCGCGCTGGACCGCTGGGAAGGCTTTGAAGGCCCGGACAAGTATACCCTCTATGTCTTTGACCTGTGAGCCACTGGGAGGATGCTGATGGATTTGCGCAAACGCCAACGCACCGGCCTGCCGCTGCTGGTGGCCGAGGTCGGCTTCAACCACGGCGGCAGCCGCGAGACCGCAGCGGCCATGATCCGCGCCGCAGCGGAAGCCGGGGCCGACGCCGTGAAGTTCCAGACCTTCCGGGCCGCAGACCTGGCGCTGCCCACGGCCGCCCACTTCGAGCTCATTCGCAGCGGCGAGATGCAAAGCGACGACGCGCTGTTCCTTGCCGCAGAGGCGCGCGCCAGCGGCATCGAGTTCTTCTCCACGCCCTTCAGCCTGCAGGCCGTGGAGATATTGGAGCAGGCCGGGGTCCCGGCCTACAAGATCGCCTCCATGGACCTGGTCACGCCCTATCTATTGGACGCCGTGGCGGCCACGGGCAAGCCCGTGATCCTGTCCACCGGCATGGCCACGCTGGAGGAGATCGCCGCCGCCGTGGAGCGGCTTGGCCGCGCGGGCGCGAAGGAGATCGGCCTGCTCCACTGCCTCTCGCTCTATCCGGCCCGGGCCGAGGACTGCAACCTGGCGGCCATGGCCGAGCTGAAGCAGGCCTTTGGCCTGCCCACGGGCTGGTCCGACCACTTTCCGGGCCCCAAGGCCTGCCTGGCGGCCTTCTGCGCCGGGGCGGAGATCATCGAGACCCATTTCACCCTGGATACCGCCACGGAGGGAGGCGACCACGCGCACTCGCTGGACCCGGCCATGCTGCGCGGCCTGGTGGAGGACATCCGCCTCTGCGCCGCCTTGCAAGGCCGCCCCGGTTTCTTTGCCGTCCGTCCGGACAGGGAGTTCGCTCCGGCTTACAGGCGCGGGGTTCATGCGGCCAGGGACCTGGCTGCGGGCGAGGTGCCCGGCCCCGGCGACCTGCTGTTCTGTCGGCCCCTGGCCGGACTGTCCCCGGCGGACATGGAGCCCCTGGCCGGCAGGCCCCTGAAACGGGCCGTGGGCAGGAACGCGGCCCTGGCGCTGGAGGATTTTGCGGGGTGAAGGAAATGGACGGCGTCCTGGTTGTCATCCAGGCCAGATACAACTCCACGCGCCTGCCGGGCAAGGCCCTCTACCCGTTGGGCGGCAGGCCCATGCTGGCCTACCTCCTGGAACGCCTTGGCGGCGGGCCCTGGCGGCTGTGCCTGGCCACCACCGAGGGGCCGGAGGACGACGCCCTGGCCGCCTGGGGCCACGCCCTTGGCGTGCCGGTTGTCCGGGGGGAGGGCGAGGATGTCCTGGCCCGCTATGTCCGCTGCCTGGATGCGCACGGGGCCGTGGCTGTGGTGCGGGTGACCGGGGACAATCCGCTGACCTGCCCGGAGCTGGTGACGTTGGCCGCACGGGCCGTGTGCGCCGGGGCGGACTATGCCGCCCTGCCCACTGGGTGTCCCGTTGGTCTGGGCGCGGACGCCTTTGCCGCGCCCGTCCTGCGGCGTCTGGCCCGCGAGGCCGCGCCCGGCCCGGAGCGGGAGCACATCAACCTGCATGTTCTGAACAACCCGGGCCGGTATTCCGTGGCTGTGCCCACCCT
>Ga0118677_10001148_pt1 | contig 56757 bp, 48 predicted proteins | sample AliMusrvi5mmetaG_FD_86154 | JGI IMG/M metagenome (GOLD analysis project Ga0118677, IMG submission 86154)
AGATGTAAAACAACGCAGTCAACAGTTATTTTGATTATTGTTGATATATTACTTGCTACGTTTTCGGGTAGTTTTGCTGATTTGCAGTCACTTAGAAAAAAATCAGGGGGAAGTTAGGTTAGGGCAATCCGGCGTCAGCGTGCAATAATATAAGAAGCTCTAATTTGTCGGCTGGCCGCCGGACGGGGTATAGACCAGCGAAAACCCGTCGCTTGAGAGATATGCGGAGGCTTTGGCTTGGTCTGCGGGGGAGATCGTGTCCATGTGGAATTGGATGACCAGGCTGGAATCCGCCGTATTTGTCACGGCAACGCCCGCCACCAGGGCGGAGATGGCCGCGGCTTTCGTCGGCCATCCGGGATATCCGGCGGACCGGGCGGCCGAGGCAAGAGAGGCCAGAGCCTGGGCGTTTCTCTGGTCGCGGGCTTTGTTCACCGAGCCAACGATGTTGGCCATGTTCGGAATGGCAATCGCTGCGATAATTGCGATGACCGCGATCACCACCAACAACTCGACAAGAGAAAAGGCTGCCGAGTTCGTTTTCATCCTTCTGTTCGGTTATCCGGAGGGAAGACAGAAGCTGCTCGCCGCTTTGATTTTTCCGGGTGCGCATGGTCCCCGGAAAAGAGGGGCACGGTTTGCACCGGTGCCCCCCACATTTCCCAAGCGCTTTAGTTGGTTGACGGAACGTAGCGGATGACGCCGTTGGTGCTGTCAAACTGCAGGTTGTTGGTCACCATGGAGAGATCGGTCGGGAGACCGTCCACTTTGAACGGCCCCATCACCTGACCGTTGTTGGTGACGCTGATGCCGTTGCTCAGTGCCGTGATTTGGGCAGTCATCGTTGAGCCCACACCATTCGTATAGCCCGCCGCCAAGGCCGCCGAGGAAACGGAGGCGAGGTTTTGAGCGTTGCGCTTGCCCGAGGATTTCGCTGCCTGCTGGGTGATTCCAGCGATGTTGGGAATGGCAATGGCCGCGATCACCGCGATCACCGCAATCACAACGAGTAATTCAACCAAGCTGAAAGCTGATTGAAACGATATGCTGCCTGTTGGTTTTTTCATAGCGCCTGTAACATACGGGCTCCGGTCGCAGGTCCGCAACATTGCGCATCCATCATTCTTGGTCAGGGAAAACCTGTAGATTTGTTGCGCAACGTTGCATGAACAGCCTGCGCACGGAATGGGAAATGGGCGGGGCAGCGCCCTCAAAAGTCCGCCGGTCAATCGGCGATTTCGGCGTAGCGGTCGCGGGCCATTTCGAGGCTCATCTGTTGGATGGCCGCGGAATCCTCCATCGAGAGAGCGGCCCGCACGAGGGTTTCGCACTGCGAGGCGTCGAGCGACTGGACGGCTTTTTTCACGCGGGGGACGACAGCACTCGTGGCGCTGAGCTCATCGACGCCGAGCCCGATGAGCAGCGGGGTGAGCAGGACATCGCCCGCCATTTCGCCGCAGACGCCGGTCCAGATCCCGTTCGCGTGCGCGGCATCGACCGCCATTTTGATCATTCTCAGAATCGCGGGATGGGTCGGGTTGTAGAGGTGGGCGATCCGGTCGTTCACCCGGTCCACCGCGAACGTGTATTGGATCAGGTCGTTGGTGCCGATGCTGAAGAAGGCGGCCTCGCGGGCAAGGTGGTCGGCGGCCATGACGGCGCTCGGGATTTCGATCATGATCCCCACTTCGATGAACGGGTGGAACGGCACGCCGCGCGCGGCCAGCTCGGCCTTGCTCTCTTCGAGGATCACGTTCGCCTGGCGGAGCTCGTCGATGCCGGAGATCATCGGATACATGATCTTCACGTTCCCGAATGTCGCGGCGCGGAGGATCGCGCGGAGCTGGGTTTTGAAAATTTCCGGGTTTTGCAGGCAGAACCGGATCGCGCGGCAGCCGAGGAACGGGTTGAGCTCCTCGGGCAGGTGGAGGCTCTGGGTGGTCTTGTCGCCGCCGATGTCGAGCGTGCGGACGATGACCCCGTTGGGCTGCGACCGTTCCGCGGCGAGCCGGTAGTGCTCGAACTGCTCCTCTTCGTCCGGCGGTTGCAAGCGGTTGAGAAACAAAAATTCGGTCCTGTAGAGCCCGATGCCCTCGGCGCCGTTGGCGGCGACGTCTTCGAGTTCCTCGGGAAGATCGATGTTTGCGGAGAGGACGATGTGGCGGCCGTCGAGCGTGGTCGAAGCGGTTTCCCGGATCAGCTCGAGCCGTTCGACGACCTCTTCCTTCGCGGATTCGATCCGCCCGTATTCGGCCAGCGTCTCAGGGGAGGGGTTCAGGATCAGGGTGCCGGAGTAGCCGTCGAGCAGGACATCGTCCCCGCTCGTCAACTGGTGGCAGATCCCGTGCAAGCCGACGATCGCGGGGATCTCGAGCGAGCGGGCCATGATCGCGGTGTGCGAGGTCTTGCTGCCGATCTCGGTGGCGAACCCCATCACCAGATTCCGGTTCAGCACGGCGGTGTCCGACGGCGTCAGGTTGTGCGCGACGATGATATGCTGGCGGTCGTGGGTGGCGGGGTTCTTGGGTGCCTTGCCCAGCAGGTGGCGGATGACCCGCCTCGTCACGTCCTCGATATCGACCACCCGCTCGCGGAGGTAGGGGTCGTCGATCTGCGCGAGGGTCCGGCAGTATTTTTCGGCCACCTGGTGGAAGACATACTCGACGTTGCACCGCTCCCGGTCGAGATTGCGGAGGACCTCGTCAATGAGGGTGCGGTCCTCGACCACCAGCAGGTGCGCGTCGAAGATGCTGGCATCGGTGGAGCCGATCGCGTTCGCGATCCGCTGCTGGATTTCCAGCAGCTCCGCGCGGGTGGCGATCAGCGCGGACTCGAAGCGGGCGATTTCCTCCGGGAGCTCGTGCGGCTCGATTTTCCGGAGGGCGATTTCCTCGTCCTCCTCCCATTGGACCATGACCGCGCAATGGGCAATGCCGGGAGCCACGGGAATGCCCGTGAATCTCTGTTCGGTGCAGATGGCGTTCGGAGGCTCCATGAGGGAGCCACTCCTAGCGTAAAAAAATCACTTCGTAAATACCGCAGTTATTCTTCTCCGAAGCGCGTCTCGACGAGGTTTTTGATCTCGGCGACCGCCTTGTCGGCATCCGCCCCCTCGGCGATCACCTGGAGGTGCGAGCCCTTTCCGGCGGCCAGCATCATGAGCCCCATGATGCTCTTGCCGTTCACGCGCTCGCCGTCTTTCTCGACCCAAACTTCCGCGCGGTAACGGCTGGAAATTTTGACGAACATGGCGGCCGGGCGGGCGTGGAGCCCGTTCCGGTTCTCGATCACGACCTCGGCCATGCAGCGGTGCGCCTCTTCGCTCGGCCTTTTTTTTGAAAGGATTCCCATTACCGGCTCCGGCGTTCGCTGATCATATGCAGCAATCTTTGGTTGAATTCCACTGCGCTGTTCTCTCCCATGTCTTTGAGTTTCTGGTCCAGGGCCGCGACCTCCACGAGACGTGCCAAGTCGCGTCCGGTCCGCACCGGCACCGTGACATGCGGGATCTTGATCCCGAGGATCTCGTAGCTCTCGCGGTCCAGCCCGATCCTATCCACATCTTCGACCTCGTGCCAATCTTTCAATGTGACGACGAAATCGAGGCGTTTTTCGGCGCGCACGGCGCCGGCGCCGAACATCGAGGCGATATTGATGATCCCGATCCCGCGGACTTCCATGTGGAAGCGGGAGAGGTTGTCGGACATGCCGAGGAGCTCGCGTCCCTCGATCGAGCGGAAGCGGGTCAGGTCGTCGCTCACGATGCTGTAGCCGCGCTCGATGAGGCCGAGCACGCACTCGCTTTTCCCGATCCCGCTGGCCCCGCGGATCAGCGTCCCGATGCCAAGGATGTCCACCATGCTGCCGTGCTCGGAAGCGGACGGGGCGAAATCGAACTCGAGCGAGATCGTGGCCGCGTTGATGAACTTCATCGTGATCATGCTGGTGCGGAAGACCGGGGTCTCGAACTCCCCGGCGGCTTCGAGCATGGCGTCGGGCACCGGCGCGTTCCTGGCGAGCACGATGCACGGCATGTTTTTCGCGAAGAGCGACCGCAGGCGCTCGCGCAGTTCGGCGGGTTGGAGGCTCTTCAGGTAGCTCAGCTCGGCGGCCCCCAAAACCTGGATTCGCTTGCCCGCAAAATAGCGGTAAAACCCGCAGAGCGCGAGGCCCGGGCGGTTGATGGTGGGTTCGCGGATCAGGCGGTTCAGCCCGCGCGAGGACCCCTCGAGCCTCAGCCCGAGCTTCTCGGCATGGTTGGCGTAAAAGTGTCCGACCGTGATATGCGGGACACGGTTGTTGGAGGTTTTTGCGGAGGGTTGTTGCGGCATCGCGGTCAGGGGGGAGATCCCGGTTACATCGTGAACGATTCGCCGAGATAAAGCTTCCGGCTGATCGGGTCGTTCAGGAGAAAATCCTTGTTGCCCTGGCTCTCGACGCGGCCTTCGTAAATCAGGTAGGCGCGGTCCACGATGTTGAGGGTTTCCCGGACGTTGTGGTCGGTGATCAGGATCGCGAGCCCCTGCTCGCGGAGATCTTGGACGATCTGCTGGACGTCATGCACGGCGATCGGGTCCACCCCGCTGAAAGGCTCGTCCAGCATGAGCAGGGCGGGATTGGTGACGAGCGAGCGGGCGATCGTGAGGCGGCGTTTTTCCCCGCCGGAGAGAGTCAGCGCCTGGTTCTTGGCGATGTGGTCGATCCCGAACCGGGTGAGGAGTTCCTCGCAGCGTTGTTTTCTCTCGGTCTTCGTGGCCTTCGTCGTCTCGAGGATCGCGAGGATATTTTGCTCGACGGTCAGCTTCCGGAAAATCGATTCTTCCTGCGGGAGGTATCCCATCCCGTGTCTCGCCCGGCGAAACATCGCCATGTCCGTCACGTCGGCATCCCGGAAAATCACGCGCCCGCCATTCGGGCGGATCAGCCCGACGATCATGTAAAACGTGGTGGTTTTGCCGGCTCCGTTCGGGCCGAGAAGCCCGACGATTTCGCCTTTTTTCACATTGATATCGACCCCGTTGACGACGGAGCGGCCGTTGTAGATTTTCACGAGCCCGTCGGTGCGGAGGAGAGGGGCTCCTTCCGGGACCGGCTTGCGGTCTGCGAACTCATCGCTCATTTTGCGGCCCCCGCTTCGCTCGTGTCGGTGATCACGGTCTTGCTCGGCCCAATGGTTTTGGATTTCCCGCTGCGGTTGAGGATCATGACCGTGCCTTTCTCGGTCCCCACCTGGTTGTCCATCCCCGACTGGATCGACGGCCAGTCCTTGAGTGTCGCCTCGCCGGATGCGGGGAAATAGGTCGCATACCCGCACTTGCCGATCGCCTTGGTTTTCTGCCCGTTTTTATCGGTGTTTTCCTGGATGATCACGACGCTGCCGAACGCCTCGACCTCTTCCATTCCCTTGCGGTCTTTGCTCAGGGTGACCTTCAGCCGGTCGCAGTTGAGCGTGAACTGCGGGTCGCGCACGATCACGTTCCCCGTGAATTCGGCCACGCTGGCCGCATTGTCAAAAGTGGCTTCTTTGGACGCGGTGATTTCGGTTTTGGCATCGGCAGGCCGGTCTTTGCCCAGGCCGGCAAAGGCGCCTGCCGGTTTGGCTTCCGGTTTGCCTCCCCCGTTCATGGAAGGGCCCTGCTGCGCATTCGCGGCAAAGGCCCCCAGAAACAGAAGAACGATCAGTGGGTGGATTTTTGTCATTTTTCTAGGTTGGCGGATTGAATAACCATTCGGATATTCCCGCGCAAGATCGCATAACGGGTTTTGGTGTTGAACTCGACGGAGTCCCCGTTGATTTCGAAATCCTCCCGGCGGATCAGGGCATGCTGGTCGCCGGCGAGAATCCGGGTCTGGAGATTGAAGACCGCGTGAGGCAGCTCGATGTTGACCGTTTTCCCGTCGTCGTCGAAGGACTCGATCTTCATGTTCTGCATGTCCACGTGTTGCTCGTCCAATTTTGTGGCGACCTCGGCCTCGATCGTCATCACCAGCTTGCCCGCCTCGTTGCGGTGGGGGATTTTGATGCCTTTGACGGGGGTGTTGATGGGCACCGGAACATCGAACGATTCTTCCTCGGCCGGCCTCTTTTCGGCGGCCGCCTTTTTTTCGGCATCGCTTTTCGCGGCTTCGTGGGCCGGGTCCGCGGCCCAGAGCGGCTGAAGCGCGAGGCAGAGCAAGGCGGGAATCAGGCTACGCCACCGCATCGCGAAGGGCCTTGAGTTGCGCAAGAAGCCGCGGAAGATCCCGCAGGGGGATTTGATTGGGTCCGTCGGAAAGGGCTTTTGCGGGATTTTCATGTGTCTCGATAAAAAGGCCGTCGCATCCGGCAGCCACCGCCGCGCGCGCCAATACCGGGGCCAGCTCGCCGTCACCGCCGGTCGTTTCCCCGGCTCCTCCCGGGCGCTGGACCGAATGGGTGGCATCGAAGACGACCTGGCAATTCAAGCTTTGCATCCAATAAATGGATCGCATGTCGGCGACAAGGTTATTATAGCCGAACGTCGTCCCCCGCTCGGTGAAAAAGTAGGCTTTGCAGCCGGCGTCGTCGAGTTTCTTCGCGACATTGGCCATGTCCCATGGGGCCAGGAACTGGCCTTTTTTCACATTGACCACCCGGCCGGTCGAGGCGGCCGCGACGATCAGGTCCGTCTGGCGGCAGAGAAACGCGGGGATCTGGAGCACGTCGACGGTTTCGCCGGCGATTTCCGCCTCGGCGGGCGAGTGGACGTCGGTCGTCACGGGAACCTCGAATTCCCCGCCGATTTCGCCCAGCAAGGCGCATCCATCCCGCACCGTGGTCCCGCGGAAGGATTTGCCCGAAGTCCGGTTCGCCTTGTCATACGACGCCTTGAAGACGAACGCCGCCCCCTCCCCGTCGCAGATCGCCTTCAGCTTTTTCGCCATCCTGCGGGTGAACACCGCCGATTCGATCACGCACGGGCCCAGGATGAACAACAGCTCCCGTCCCCCGAGTTTGTGGGGGCCTATTTTGACAATCGGTCTTCGCGGCATCGCCCACCATACTACGCGGCCCTCCCGATTCCGCAAGCCTCGGAACGGGCGCCTCGGAATGGGCGCCTCGGAATGGGCGCCTCGGAATGGCGCGTCCGGCAATTCTCAGCTTTGCAAGCTTCTCTAAGCTGAAACCATTCCGTGATCTGAGCCTCGCTATATGGCTTTCCCCAGCCTCGCAGATTGGGGGAGCATTTTTCTCTCGCAGGCACTCCGAAACCTTGCCAACGACGGATTGGTCACCTTTCGACGGCCATGCGGATTTCGTGCAGCGAGGAGCGGTACTCGGACGGAGGCAAACCGCAGGAACGCTTGAAAAATTTGCTGAAAACAAAAACGTCCTCGTAGCCGACCTGCGCCGCGATTTCCGCCACCGGCAGAGCCGTGGTCAGCAGACGCTGCTGCGCCTGGCGCAAACGCAACTGTCGCAGGTAGTCCATCGGCGCGCTGCCGGTGGCCAGCAAGAAGAGCCGGTGAAACTGCGCCGACGACAAACAGGCCAGCTTTGCCAGTTCGTCGCGCCGGAGCGGCCGGTCAAAATGCCGATGCATGTGGTCCAGCACACGGCCGAGTTTTTCGCGCAGCGCCATGCGCTCCAGCGCGTCGGGCTGCACGCGCGCCAGCGGCGACAGCAGGCGCAGCAGGCTGAATCCGAATTCGTGCTTGTGCGCGCCGAGTTCCAGCGGCGTCAGGCCGGGCTTGTTGCTGACGCCGATCCATGCCTCGATCAAGTCGCCGACGGCCTGGCCGGTTTTCGGCGGCACGACCGGCGGCAGTTCCACCAGCGTGAACAGGTCGAGGTTGTGCAGAATGTAGAAATTGACATGCACCCAACAAACCCTTCCTGTCGGCAGCATCAGGTCCACGCAATGGCGCGTGCCGGCTGCCAGCAGCATCAGGGAACCGGTCGGCACCGGAATCTCCGCGCCGCCTTCCAGCAGGATGCGGAAACGGCCACGCTGGATTTGCGAGCACATCAGGCCCGGCAGCACGCGCCAGCTAGTGGAATGCGGCTGGCGGATTGGCGACACGCCGCCGCACAAAAACTCGAACCGCAACGATTCATCCAGAATGCGAGCCAGTAAATCAGGCATGCATGCCTCCAGCCTGATGAGACAAAAAGACAAAAGAAACATAGCGCATGACATGGCTAGAAACACCCCTTTTGCCGTATAAGCAAACAAATTGAACACCGCGACTTCCCGTCGCGACGCTTTCGTGACACCAAATAATTATGATTGATCTCAACGGTTCTAATTTTTACGACAAGGTTTACGGCTGCTGGCTTGGCAAGAACTGCGGCGGCACGCTGGGGGCTCCGCTGGAAAAAGGTCTTGGCGAGCCCGAGCCGTTCGACGTCTGGTGGTATCCCTCGATCAAGGAAGGCGGCATCCCCAACGATGATCTGGAAATGCAGCTCGTCTGGTTGAGGGCTTTTCAAGAGCATGGGGTCAACCTTGAGGCCCGGCATCTGGCCCAATACTGGCTCAACCACATCGGCTACAACTGGGATGAATACGGCTGGGCGCGCATGAACCTCCGGCTGGGTCTGCTCCCGCCGGTTTCCGGCAATTACAACAACTGGTTCCTCGATTGCATGGGGTGCCCCATCCGTTCGGAGATTTTCGCGTGCGTCGCGCCCGGCCTGCCGCGCCTGGCCGTGCGTTACGCGTACGAGGACGCCATCGTGGATCACGCGGGCGGCGAGTCGGTTTACGGCGAAATGTTCAACACCGCCGTCGAGTCGGCGGCGTTTTTGGTGGCCGACCTGAACGAGCTGCTGGACATCGGGCGCTCCTATGTGCCCGATGGCACCAAGACCGCGCTGGCCATCGATGCGGCGCGCCAAGCCCATGCGGGGGGGCTGGACTGGAAGGCCGCAAGAAAAAAGGTCCTTGATGCCACCCCGCATTACAACAGCCAGTATTCCCCGATCAACATGGGGTTCCAGGCGATCGGCCTGCTCTACGGCGGAGATTTTGCCGAAGCCATCTGCATCGCCGTGAATTGCGGTTACGACACCGATTGCACCGGCGCCACGGTGGGCTCCATTCTCGGCATTCTCCTGGGCAAAAACAAACTGCCCACCAAATGGACCGAGCCTTTGGGCGACGTGATTGCCACCAACGAATCCTGGGGCGGCATCCGCAACTTCTCGTCGGCGCCGCTCCCCACGACCCTGCGCGAGCTAACCCTCCAGACCATTGCCATGGCCAAGGTGATCTCGGCCAACCACGCGCCGTCCCTTGATGCGCTCCATGCGGATGACTCGGTTCGCGCCCTCTGGAAACTGCCCCCAACCCGCGTCCCATTTTCGCTCGGCACCTTTCGGGCCGGCGTCGATTACCTCGACACCCCCGCCGTCGTTTCCGGCTCGACAAAGACAATTCACACCGTCCTCACCAACACCGCGCCCATCGCGCTCGAAGTCCGCTGTTCTCTCCGGGTTCCAGCGGGATGGCAGGCGCCCTTGCCTCAAAGCGTGATCGTTCCGGCGAAGAGTGAATCCACATTGAAATGGGGGGTCGCGATTCCCCCGGCGCGCCTGTTGGAAAACACCAACACCCTCGATTTCCACATCGACTCGCCCCAGCGCACGGCCGAACTCGCCGCGCCGGTCGTGTTGATCGGCGCCCGCCGGATGCGCGTCTCCCGGCCCTACACCGTCGCCGGCGCATCGCGGGCCGAACTGCTCGAGCACCCGTTTGAACCCGAGCATGCAAATGACGCGCTCCTCCACGAGCATTCCCGGAACGGCGACTGGTTCGTCCATTCTGCGCTCGGCCATGACCTGGCGATCGATTCCCACCTTCCCGCAGGCCACGTGATCTATGTCCAGGCGTTCTTTTACTCTCCCGTTGAACGCCCGGTGGTTTTGGGCCTTCCGACCACGGGATCCATCAAATCATGGGTCAACGGCCAATCCCTCCACAACGCCTTGGAAGCCGAACCGTTCCGGCCCCATGGTCATAAGACGCAGGGCTATCTCGATGTGACGCTCCGGCCCGGCTATAATGAGGTTTTAGCCAAGTTCCTCCGCCCGGCCGACGCTATCAAATTCGAGGCGCACTTGATCCTCGTCGATCCCGCCGACCTGAATGCCGGGATTGTCGATCTCCGCTGGACGCGCTTTCCGTGGGATGAGTGAAACTGCCTGGAAATATTAGCTGAGAGCAAACATGAAATCACCAGCCGCTAACATCGCCCTATGCTTGGCGTTGTTGGGAGTCGCCCCGCTGCGGGCCGAGGAGAACACTATGCCAGTCAATACAAATCCCTCCCTTCCCTTCACGATCCAAATCAAAGGCGTCTCGCCGGAGCCCTCATGTCGCGGGTGGGGGCCGTGGATGAAAAACGCGGGCTCCGTCTTTGCCAATAGCGGGACCAGCTCTTTGAAATTTGGCGACATCACGCTTCCGTCCAACAGCGTCGCTGTCGATCCGTCTCATGCGCGAGCGGTGGCGATTGGCTGGCGGAGTCCCATTGATGGAACCGTAAGCATTCGGGCCAAGTTGACGCATCCTACGAACTGGTGGTATAACAGCGTCGCCGTGGCAATTCTCGCGGAGGGCAAACCGTTTCAGGAACGGCAGATTGCCGCCGGTATGTTTGGCATGACAAAATCCTGCATAGACCTTGATCCGGCGAACACGCAGAGGCTTGCATCCATCCCGGTGGCAAAGGGCGACTGTTTGCAGCTCCAAGTATCCCCGATGTTGGCGCATGGTTCCAACGTGACGATCGTCGAATGGGTGATTGCCGAGGTGGGAGGTGAGGGGCGCACATGGGATTTGGCAAAGGATGTGTCCCCCGATATTCAGGCGGGAAATCCTCACGCCGATTCGTTGGGCAACCCCAACGTGTGGTATTTCTCAACCCCGGCGGCGTGGTTTCCTCCCGAAAAATTCGTCACAGCACAAGCACCAACCGCTGCGCCGACCGCCGAAAAATGGAGCGTCGCCACGGATGACACGAAAGTAACGGTCGGGGCGACAACTACCGGACAGTTTTGCCTTTATGAAGTCTCCAACCCGGCGGACGGATGGAACTGGACGGTCAAACCCTCCGTCGTGGATTTGCCGGGCAAGGCAAAGGTGAAAGATGTCGAACGCGATCTTCACTGGAAATTCAAGGATGGAATGGTGGACAAGACAGACGGGATGAAGCTGACGGTCCGTTTCGTGAACGAAAGCCCGGCTCTCGAACTGCAATCGGTTTGGTGGGCGCGGCCGGGACGCGGCCCGGTCCGGCACGCGATCTGGATTGTGAACCGCTCAGAAGAGCCTGTCACCTTTTTCGAACAGCCGTCGGTCCAGTTGGATATTGCCGGCAAGGCGGATGACGGCGCTTTAACCATGGTGACCATTCACACCGATGGAATCTTTCCTGACTCGATTGGAATTTACCGGCATCCAGTGGAACCAGGGTTTTACCGGAGGAGTGTTACCGAGCCTATTGACACGCAATTTATTCCCTACGCATTGTTCGACGCGGGTGGTAAACGCGGCGTCTATGTCGGAGTCGAGTGGAGTTACTGCCGGATTGCGGCTGCTCTTCCGGAGGATCAAAAGCCCGGTGGCGTGCGCATCCGTGGCGGCGTCCATCCGGAATTCTCTCTGGTTGTCGCCCCCGGCGAAACGTTCGAGGTGCCGGCCGGATTGATCGGCGCCTACAAAGGCGACATCGACGACGCCGGGAACAGCCTGCGCAAATACTTGTTCAATTACAGCATGCCGGACATTGTCCGCAATGATACTGGCTACCCCAAGGTTCAATGGAACGCGTTCGGGGCCACTGGTGACAAACCCGGTTCATGGACGTGCGTCGAAAAGAAATTTTACCCGCTGATCGACGACATCGGGCCATTGGGCTTCGAAGAAGTGATGATCGATGTTGGTTGGTGGACGGGGGATTTCGACGCGCATCCCGAGCGCTGGCCGTCGGGCATGGCCAAGGCCGCCGAATACGCGCATCAGGCGGGGCTGCGTTTCGGTCTCTACATGAACCAGACGGCGAATATGGCCACGCCGGAAGGCCGCGCCAGCCGCATGAAACTTGTGCATCGTTTATATGAGGTATATCACGCTGATATGTGGAGGAGCGACGTGACTGGCGGACCGGTCGCTGAGGCCAACTTCGGGTCGGTCAAAGGATTTTACGTCATGCTCGACCAGCTCAGCCGGGAAATTCCCAATTTCCAATGGGAGAACTGCAGCGGCGGGGGGCGCATCAAGGATTTCGGCGCGATGAAACGCGCCGTGAAGATATTCATTACCGATTTCTATTCAACGGTGGATAACCGGCAGGCATTTTACGATACAGCTTATGTATTTCCTCCTTCCCAACTGTTGGCTGCCCTCGGCAGCACCGACGGCAAATATCGGCCTGCGGGAGCCGCGGGCATGAAGTTCGCATTTCGGTCGATGTCGATGGGCGCGCCGCAATGGTTCATCGACGCTCCCAACGGCGGCAACGGCAGCGCCCCTTGGACCGACGAGGAGAAGGCTGCCGTCAAGTCGGCTGTCGCCACCTACAAAACGAAAATCCGCCCTCTGGTTCGCAACGCGGACCTCTACCACATCCTGCCGCGTCCGGATGGAAAGCACTGGGATGGCATCCAATATTACGATCCGACAACCGGCAAAGGGGTGGTCTATTTGTTCAAGCCCGCAGCCGGAACCGATGCGATGACGATTAAATTGCGCGGGGTCGCCCCGGACAAAACCTATCGCCTCACCTTCGAGGACGGCACCAACCCGACGGTCGAAAAGACCGGCCGCGAACTGGCCAACGGCATCGAGGTCGCTCTCAAAGGGGAGCCCGTGTCGGAACTGGTGTTTCTGGAGGCCAAGTAATACCCCCACTGAGCCAAGCCTGGGAACTGGGGGTCAGTGTGCATATTCTTGCAACTACTCAAATTTTCAATTCGCATACTTCTTGATAACACCGACTTTTCACCCTTTCACGCCAGAGATGAGATCAAGATAAAAGTGCAAGGATATGCACACTGGTACCTGGGTTCCCAGTCCGGTTTGGGAGGTTGCAGGCTGTAGCGGCGGTCTGTGACCGTCGGTCGCTTGGCAAGCAAGGAGGGATCGACGCTCATAGAGCGCCGCTACAACGCGACCGTGAGATATGCGGGTTAGCGCCATTCGGGCCAGTCCGCGATATGTGCAAAAGGGTGAACTCCGATCAGTTATGACGCGCCGACGCGCAGGTGTAAGAAACAGCGTTGCATTCGCGCCGTGATCGCGTGATCTTGTGCGGAGAGTGAATTTCCCGGGATGAACGACTTGTTGGCCAGTCTCCTTGTCAGCGGATCGCTGGGCGCGTTGATCGGCCTCGAGCGCCAGTGGGAGCGGCAGGTCGGGCACCCGGGCCAGCGCGTTCCCGCCGGGCTCCGGACATTCACTCTCTGGGCATTGCTTGGAACCGTCTGCGCGCACCTCTCGAAGCACGGCCAACCGTATCTCTTCGTGGCCGGGCTCGGGGCTATGACCGCATGGCTGGGGATCTTTCTGTATTTCCAGAGCCGGGAAAAGGCAGGGGCCGGGTTCACGACCGTCGCCACCGGACTGCTGACCTATCTTCTCGGGGGGCTTGTCGTCGCCGGCGAGGCAAGGGCCGCGCTGGTGCTGACGGTGGCCACGCTTCTGCTGCTGGCCGGAAAGCCTTCGCTGCACAGCATCTCGAAGAATTTCACGCCGCAGGATGCACGCATGGCCCTGCAATTTCTCGCGGTAACCGGAGCTGTCCTGCCTCTGGTGCCGGACCGGGACCTCGGGCCGATGGGCGCGTTTAACCCGCGCTCGATCTGGCTCATGGTGGTCATTGTTTCCGGGCTCGGCTTTGCTGGCTACGTCGCGGTGAGGTGGCTGGGAGCCTCGCGCGGGATGGCGCTCACCGGGTTTGCGGGAGGGCTTGCCTCGAGCACGGCGACCACTCTCGGCATGAGCAAAATGAGCCGCGAGCGGCCCGAGCTCGCGGACGATTGCACTCTCGCCCTCGTCATCGCCTGCACGGTCATGCTCTGGCGTGTCGAGGTGCTCGTGCTCGCCATCAGCCCGCCGCTCGCCCTGGCGATCCTGCCCGACTTTGTTTTCATGAGCCTGCCCGGGGCGGCATTTTCCTTATGGCACCTCTGGCGCGGATCCGGCAACACGGTGTCCACCACCGAATACCGGAACCCGCTCAGCCTCCGGATCGCGCTCCAGTTCGGTGCCCTCTATGCCGTGGTCGTTTTGATCGTGAAAATCGCGGCGACCTGGTTCGGGGGAACCGGGCTTCTCGTCGCGAGTTTTATCTCGGGCCTGACCGATCTGGACGCGATCGCCCTCTCGCTCTCGAACCTCCTCCGCGACGGCCAAGTTTCTGCCGTGCTGGCGATGCAGGGCATCGTGCTCGGGGCGGTGGCGAATTCCCTCCTCAAAGCCGGTCTCGCCGCCTCGCTCGGTGACCGCGTGCTCCGCCACAATACCCTCCTGGTCCTCGGGGCCACCGCTGCCGTCGGGGTTGGTTCGGTGCTGGTCCGCGGGTTCGTCGGCTGAGCCGGAAGCGGCCGGCGGCGTGGTACGGAAAGCCGGTGCTTCAATCACGAATAGGCTTTCCGCGAACCCGCCACATGGTAAACAGATGTTGCGGGGTCTCCTATGCGTTTCCAGACAAAAATTTTCCTATATGCGCTCGCGGTTGCGCTTCTGAGCAGTCTTCTGGCGGCGACGTTCATTTACCTGCCGGCCCGGAAGCTTGTCTTCGGGCTCATGCAGACGAACGTCCTCTCGATCGCCGCCACCACGGCCTCGATGCTCGACGCCTCCGATCACGAGAAAATCCGGACCAGGGAGGACCAGGCCGGGGAGGCATATCTGCGCGTCGAGCAGCAACTGCGGAAGGCCCGGAATGCCAACCGCCGCCAGGATATCCATGTCAAGTTCCTCTACACCATGCGGCCGTATCCGGAGAACCCGGCCGTGCCGCAGTTCGTGGTGGATTCCGAGGAGCGTGGCGAAGACAAGTCGAACGTCGGCGACATCTACAAGGTCGATGACCCGGATTACAAATTCCGCCTGAACGACTACCAGGTCGAAAACCGTTTCCTCCACGACCAGTGGGGGGTGTGGCTGACCGCGAACGCGCCGGTCCGGGATGCGCGCGGCGATGCGGTCGCGGCGGTCGGGGTGGATGTCAGCGCGGAGGACACGCTGAAAAAGCTTCACGGGCTGCTCTGGAGCGGGGCGTTGGCGCTGGCGGGAGCGGTCGTCTTTGCCTGGATATTTTCCAAGCTGGCCGCCCGGCGGCTCGCCTCGCCGCTCGGAAAGATCCGCTCGTTCGTCGAGCAAATTTCCCAGGGTAACTACCAGGAGACGCTCCGCCTGGATTCCAAGGATGAATTCGGCGAGGTGGCGAAGGCGATGAACGAAATGTCGCTGGGATTGCAGCAGCGCGAGGATCTCAAAAGCGCCCTCGCCCGCTATGTCTCCGAGGACATCGTGCACGAAGTCATCCAGGCGGGAAAATCCACCGAGCTCTTCAGCCAGCGCAAAAAAGTGACCATCCTCTTTGCGGACGTGCGCGGGTTCACGAATTTCTCCGAGCACTCGAGCCCGGAGCAGATCGCCTCGTTTCTCAACCGGTATTTCGAGGAGATGATCGAGGCGATTTTCAAGAACGGCGGCCACCTCAACAAATTCATGGGCGACGGGCTCATGGCGCTGTTCGGCGCGCTGCGCGACGACGATTTTCAGGAAGAGCACGCGATGCAGGCAGCGATCGACATGCGCGCCGCCCTCGCCGCCCTGAAATCCGGGTGGGCCGCCTCCGAGGATGCCGCCGAACGTACGATCTCCCTGCTCGAAATCGGCATCGGCATCAACACCGGCCTCGCCGTCGTCGGCAATATCGGCTCGAAAAAGCGGATGGAATACACCGCGATCGGAGACGCGGTCAACCTCGCCTCCCGGCTCGAACAATCCACGCGCGACTACCCGGAAGTGGACATCCTCGTGAGCGAATACACCTACGTCGCCACCCGCAGCCGGTTCCCGTTCAAACCCGTCGCCGAGATCGCCGTCAAAGGCAAAAGCGACAAGATCAGGACTTACACGGTCGATGCGGAGTGAGGGCAGTTCCGGGGTATCAACGGGAATGAAAAATCTTGAAATGCAGAGATGTGGAGAAAAGATCATCAAATACCGCCCGCGCTGGCCATGGGCAAAACCCCCAATGGAAAACCCCAGTTTGCTCCGCATAGCCGGTTATATTTTGAACATGACGGAGATTACACGGGCACGCACCAAGATTTTGCAGGATTTATTGGATGGGCTTTGAACCTGAATTTTCGGTGTTTTAAGCGGAGCAATATTGCAGTTTTTAAACTCGCTTCCAAGAATACAAACCGTTTCTGATACCCGGACGATGCCGTGCGGCGACCCTCACGGTTTGCGCGAGAAGTCCCGCGGTGCCACGCCGGCATGGGAACGGAATACTCGGCTGAAGTAATTGCTGTCCTCGAACCCGCACCGGGCCGCCACTTCGCCGATCCGCACCGCCGGGTCGGCCCGGAGCAGTTCCTTTGCTGTGGCCATCCGCTGGCGCAGGACATAGTCCAGCGGCGCATGCCCGGTGGCGGCTCGAAAATGCCGGTGGAACGAGCGCACCGACATGCCCGCCCTTTCGGCCAGGAGCGGGACACTCAACGGTTCATGCAGATGCGCCTCGATCCAGCTCAACAACCGGCCCATCCCGCTCTCCGAACGCCCCGGCCATTGGGACGGCCTGCCATGTCGCCGCGCCATCAGCCCCATGATCAAAACCAGATAGGCCTCCGCCAGCACGTCCCCCCCCTCGCCCAGGTGCCGGGTTTCTTCCTCCAGGCGGTCGGCCCACTCGCTCACCTGGTTGAGATCGGCAGGACTCAAACGAAGGCGGCTCGCATACGATTTCTGTTTCCAGTGGAGCGATTCCAGCGCGAATAGCGCATGGTATCCCGGCAGTTGGCGCAGGTCGCGGGCCAGCCTTGGCAGGATGTCTTCACGAATCAGGATGTTGACGAGATTCAACCCCTGCGTCCGCTCGAACCCATGCGGGCGCCGCCGCGAAATCACCAGCACGTCACCCGCCTGAATCGGATGCCGGACTTCTCCCGTCGCATGCACCCCGGTGCCAGAGAGAATGATCACCAACTCGAGGAATTCGTGCCGGTGCTGGCGCATCGGCAACTGGCGCGTCTCCCGATGCACCACCACCCGCGCCTCACGGTCTCGAAAGAAATTTACACGGCGTAGAACATGAACCGGCATGGCGCGATCATGCTGCTATTTGGCGTATTTTTCAAGGCGAAAGAATCGGCGTTCGGATTGAATGATCGCAGTGGACCACTCCGATTTTTCATCCGCTTATTGGATTTCCTCCACCGTTTGCGGCGGCCCCCGCACCACGCCTCCCGCTCCCTATTTCCGAACCACCTTTAATCTGCCAACACCAGTTAGACAAGCCGTGCTTCACATCACTGCGCTCGGCCTTTATGAATGCGAAATCAACAGCGCCCTTGTTGGCGATCTTGTTTTCGCCCCTGGATGGACCGATTTCAGCAAGCGGGTTTATTACCAGACTTACGATGTCACCGGATTGCTCGTCGTCGGCGAGAACGTGATCGGGGTGATTCTGGGTGAAGGATGGTATTCTGGGCATATCGCCCATAACGACCGCCAGTCTTACGGCGAACGCCCGCAGTTGCTGGCCCGGTTGGGAATCACCGTTGAGGATGGCTCGACGGTTTCAATCCACTCGGACGAAACCTGGAAAACATCAACCGGTCCGATCCTAGAAAACGATCTCATCATGGGCGAAGCCTACGACGCCCGCCGCGAACTCGGCGCATGGTCGTCATCAGGGTATGACGACGCTTCCTGGCAGCCGGTTCTGCTCGCCCCCGATCCGAAGATCGCCATTGAGCGTTCCCCTGGCCCTGGCGTTCGTCGCCACGAAATCCTTCCCGGCGCTCTTTTGAAATCGGAAACGAATAGCGCATGGAACCCGAAAACTCTCATTTACGATTTCGGACAAAACCTCACTGGTCGAGTCCGGTTCACGCTTCGAGGAAAACGGGGCACCAATTTGAAAATCCGGCACGCCGAGGTTCTCGACAAGGAGGAGAATCTTTTCACAGAAAATCTTCAAAACGCCCGTGCGACCGATCATTACACCGTGAATGGGGATGGCGCTGAAACATGGGAGCCGCGATTCACATTCCACGGGTTTCGCTATGCGGAAATCGCATGGTTTTCGGAACCGGCGGATGTCGCCATCGAAAAAATCGAAGCGGTTGTCCTTCATTCCGACATGCCGCAGACCGGCCGCTTTGAATGCTCTCATCCGCTGCTAAACCAACTTGAACACAATATCCTCTGGAGTCAAAAGAGCAACTTCCTGGAAGTGCCCACCGACTGCCCCCAGCGCGACGAGCGCCTCGGTTGGACCGGGGACGCCCAAGCGTTTATCCGCGCCGCTGCCTTTCACATGGATGTAAATGGATTCTTTCGCAAATGGCTCATGGACATGCGGGACGCCCAGACGCAGGACGGCGCCATTCCGGGCTTTATTCCGTTCCCAAAATCCTTCGGTCTCCCGGGCGACGGCGGCCCGGCATGGGCGGACGCCGTGTTCATCTGTCCGTGGACCATCTACCGCCACCACGGCGATCTCGAAATCCTGCGCGACCATTACGATTGCATGGCCGGTTACATGGAGTACCTGGCGAAAAACAAGGTCAAAGACTTCTTTCGCCCGCATCCCGATTTGGATGACTGGGGCGGCTTCGGCGACTGGCTGGCGATTGACGGCAGCGGAAAGTTGGAAGGGGGCACCGCGAAGGATTTGATCGGCACGGCTCATTACGCCAACAATGCCGGTATCATGACGCGCACGGCGGTGCTGTTAGGCAAAGAGTCTGACGCCGCTAAGTATCGCAAATTGCGTGAGAACATCGTGGAGGCGTTTCAAAACCGGTTCATCACTCCCCACGGCCTGTTAGCGGGAGGAACTCAGACCGCCTATGTGCTGGCGCTGCATTTCGGCCTCGTGCCCGAGGCCGCGCGCGCAGTGGCCGTGCGCGAGCTGGTCCGGAACATCGAACGCAACGGGATGCATCTGAGCACCGGCTTCGTCGGCACCCCCTATCTGCTGCATGTCCTCGAAGCTGCGGGTCATGTCGAAACGGCGTACAAACTTCTCGAGCAGGAAACCTTCCCCTCATGGCTGTTTCCGGTCAAAAACGGTGCCACGACGATCTGGGAACGCTGGGACGGATGGACTCAGGAAAAGGGATTTCAGGGTTCCTTCAACCATTGCGCCTACGGCGCGGTGGGCGACTGGATGGTCTCGACCGTTGCGGGCCTCGAACTCGACCCGATCACTCCCGGTTACAAGAAAATCGTCTTCAAACCTCGTCCGGGCGGAACTTTGACATGGGCTGCGGCCTCTCTGAAAACAGGACATGGCAAAGCTGGCATCCGTTGGGAATTGATGGAAAACGAACTGCGTCTCGACCTTGCCGTGCCGGAAGGAAGCACGGCCGTTCTGTCGCTGCCGCAGGAATGGACGACCGGCAAGACAAGCTTTGAAGCTGGCAAGCACCGGGTTGTCGCATCGAAATGAAAGCACACCACCAACGCTCCCTTCAAAAAGCGCAGGAACGACTGCTGGCAGAAAAATGCTAGTCTTTGGCAGAATATTCAAGGCGTAATATCAACGGGGCTGCTTGAGTCGATGGACATGAACAAGCACCCTGATTTTTCAACCGCCAAATGGGTTGCCTCCGCCGTGTGCGGCGGCCCCCGCACCACCGCCCCGGCCCCGTATTTTCGCAACGCGTTCAAGCTCGCGGGCCCGGCAAAGCGCGCCGTTCTTCACATCACGGCGCTCGGCCTTTACGAATGTGAAATCAACGGCAAACCGGTGGGCGACCTCGTCCTTTCCCCGGGCTGGACCGAATTCCGCAAGCGGGTTTACTACCGGTCTTACGATGTCACCGCGCTGCTGGCTGGCGGCGAAAACGTGATCGGGGTCATCCTCGGTGACGGCTGGTATTCGGGGCACCTGGTCGAAAAAGACCGCCAGTTCTACGGCGAACGCCCGCAGTTGCTTGCCCAGTTGGAAATCACCTCGAAGGACGGCTCGAAGGTTTTGATCGGCTCGGATGCGGCGTGGAAAACCTCGGTCGGCCCCATCCTCGAAAACGATCTCTTGATGGGCGAGGCTTACGATGCCCGCCGCGAACTCGGCGACTGGTCGTCCGCCGGTTACGACGACGCCTCATGGCAGCCCGTTCTCCTCGCGCCCGTCCCGGCCATTGCCATCGAGCGTCCCCCCGGCCCCGGCGTGCGCCGCCACGAAATCCTTCCCGGCAAGCCGGTGAAATCCGACACGGACACATCGTGGCGCGCCAAATCCCTGCTTTATGATTTCGGGCAAAATCTCACGGGCCGTGTTCGCATCACGCTCCGCGGGAAACGCGGAACACACCTGAAAATCCGCCACGGCGAAGTGCTGGACAAAGACGGCCGTCTTTACACGGAAAACCTTCGCACCGCGCGGGCGACGGATTTTTACACGCTGAAGGGAGAGGGTGTGGAAACATGGGAACCGCGTTTCACATTCCACGGTTTTCGTTATGCGGAAATCGCATGGTCGTCTGATGCGAAGGATGTCGCCATCGAGAAAATCGAGGGGGTCGTCCTGCATTCCGACACGCCCCTCACCGGCGCTTTCGAGTGCTCGAACCCGTCGCTGAACCAGCTCGAACACAATATCGTCTGGGGCCAAAAAGGGAACTTCTTGGAAGTGCCGACCGACTGCCCCCAGCGCGACGAGCGTGCCGGCTGGACGGGAGACGCGCAGGTGTTCATCCGCACCGCCGCTTTTCACATGGACGTCCGGGGCTTCTTCCACAAATGGCTGAAGGACATGCGGGACGCACAGGGGGCGGACGGCACCATTCCGTGCATCATCCCGAACACTTCCTCGTTCAGCAATCCCGGCGACGGCGGCCCCGCCTGGGCGGACGCCACATTCATCTGCCCATGGACCATCTACCGCTGCTACGGCGATCTCGATGTGCTGCGCGACCATTACGGCTGCATGACAGCGTACATGGATTACCTCGCAAAAAACAAAGTCAAAGACTTCATCCGCTCGCATCCGGAACTGGACGGCTGGGGAGGGTTCGGCGACTGGCTGGCGCTCGACGGCAGCGGACGCACGGATGGAGGCACCGCCAAGGACTTGATCGGAACCGCCATGTATGCCAACGACGCCGACATCATGGCGCGCGCCTCGGAGTTGCTGGGCAAAAAAACCGAGGCTGTCAAATACCGGAAGCTGCGCGAGAAAATCGTGAAGGCGTTTCAAAAACGCTACATCACCCCAGACGGCCTGATGGCGGGAGGAACGCAGACGGCCTATGTGCTGGCGCTGCATTTCGGCCTGGTGCCGGAGCCGGTCCGCGCAACGTCCGCGCGCGAGCTGGTGCGGAACATCGAACGCAACGGAATGCACCTGGCCACCGGATTTGTCGGGACCCCTTATCTCCTGCATGTCCTCGAAGCGACCGGCCATCTCGACGTGGCTTACAAACTTCTCGAGCAGGAAACCTTCCCGTCGTGGCTGTTCCCGGTGAAAAACGGCGCCACGACGATCTGGGAGCGATGGGACGGATGGACTCCGGAAAAGGGATTCCAGGACAAGGGAATGAACTCCTTCAACCATTATGCCTACGGCGCGGTGGGCGACTGGATGGTCTCCACCGTGGCCGGACTCGAACTCGATCCGGCCGAGCCGGGTTACAAAAAAATCGTGTTCAAGCCGCGTCCCGGCGGAACGATTACCCATGCTGCTGCGACCTTGAAAACCCCGCAGGGGAAAGCCGGAATCCGCTGGAAACTGAAAGCCGAAAAACTGCACCTGGACCTCACCGTGCCCAAAGGCAGCACAGCCGTCCTGTCGCTGCCGGACGGATGGAAAACCGCCACGACAAAATTCGGGCCGGGCACGCATCGCATTGTCGCTACGAAATGATATAAACTATGAAAGCGCATCACCAGCGCGCGCTTGAAAAAGCGCAAACCCGTCTCCTCGAACAAAACCCGAATTTGCTAGCAATCCTGCTAGGCGGATCGATCGCAAAAGGGATCGAGCGCGAAGATTCGGATGTGGACCTGTTCGTGGTCGTTTCGGACGACGACTACTCGGAACGGCTTTCCGCGAACCGGGCCGCTTTTTTTTACAACGATGTCTGCGATTACAAAGGCGGTTATGTGGAGGGGAAGTTTGTCAGCCGTTCCTACATTCGGGAGGCGGCAGAACGGGGCAGCGAACCGACGAGGCATTCTTTCACGGGCGTCTATCCGGTTTATTGCGCCGATCCGGAAATCGCCGGGTGGATTTCAAAAATCCCGGTCTATCCCGATGAGCGGCGGAATGAAAAGTTCGCCGCGTTCCTTTCCCAGATGCAATTGAACCGGTGGTTTTTTTGGAACGAAGGCAAACGCCGCGGCGACCGGTATCTTCAACTGCGGGCGGCAACGGAAATCGTCCTTTTCGGTTGCCGGCTGATCCTCGCGGAGAACCGTATGCTTTTCGCCTGCCAGAAACGGTTGATGGAACAAACCCTTGCTGCGCCCCGCAAGCCCGAACAGTTCGAGGAAAAGGTGAACCGCCTGTTGGCCGACATGACCGACGAGGCCAAGGAGGACTTCTGCAAAACCGTGGAAAGTTTTGCGGACTGGGGAAAAGTTGACCCGCTAAGCCGTTTTATAATGGATGCCGAGATGAGCTGGTTCACCCGCGTCCATGCGGTCTCGGAATGGTGAGGCGTGTCGGCGCCTGCAAAAGGCCAGTCGCAATTGGCGCTTGGGTTAAATACCACGGCGGATAAGGGGTCGGCTAACCCGCATATCTCACACTCCAGAGAAAGCGCCGAGCGGAGTGTTCCGGGGAGCGCGCCCGTCTCGGGTGCGGGTTTCGGCGTCCTCGCCGAAACAAGCTTCCCTTCCCAAATGCAGGAAGTTCGCGGCAGCGAGACGCTGCCGCCCGCACCCGAGACGGGTGCGCTCCCCAGACGTTTGCGTCCCCACGCTGCAGTGTGAGATATACGGGCTAAATTCACTTACTATGCCATTTGTTTTCAAGAGATGGTATGACTCTGAAGTCCTCCAATCCCAGCGGCCTCACCGCGCTTTGAGGAGTTGTTCGGCCCGGTCAAGATACCGGTCGGGATGCCTGCTGAAGTCATCGATCCCGCAGATTCCGCGCCCGCCGTTCAGCCTGTAGTTGACCACCTTAAAGCACCCGTATCGGACCAAGTTGTGCCGGGATTTTCTCATCAGTCGGGCGACGTCCAGCAACCTGGCTTCCGGCACGTTTTTTGCGATTGCGATGAGCAGGTTCCCCTGGAAAGAGCCTTTTTGGAGGAGAACAAAATCCAACAACCGCGAGGAATTGTCGGCCGAGGCATTCCGGTAGAACCAGCCTTCGATCGCGCCTCGGGCGCAGAAAGCCATGCCGTTCGTGCCTTTGTCCGTGACGCCGATTTTGGAAATGTCGCGAAAGGGGCCGCGGGAAAGATCAACGGCTTGCTCGCCTTCCGCATAGAGCGAAACGAGAAAATGGGCCAGCCAGAGTTCGTCGCCATCACCGGCCTGCGGTTCCACAAGGCAGGATTTCGCATAGGGTGCCGGGCCGGTCGCGATCACCCGCGCCTGCAGCAAGGCAAGATCGGGATTGGTTTCCTGCCGGAACATTTTTCTCAACACGTCCCAGCAGTTGCCCGCCCCGGCCGCGAGCTGATCGAATTCGCAAGTGCTGGAAATCGTCGAGCACATCCAGTTCACGGAGGCCAGTTTCCCGTCGTCGTCGGCTTGAAGGAAAACCATATGCGTCCTGGTTCCCTTGGGAAACAGGAATTCCTCGGAGCTGTATTCGAGAGCGCCCTTCAGCCCGCCTTTGAGGACGAGAGGAGCCGGAACGGTTTTTGAAATTCTCAGGTTGAAACCCGAGAATATACCGTATTCGGGTTTCACGCCATCGACGGAAAACAGCGCGACCACATCCGCTTTTTCAAGCTGGCCATACTCCGGCCAGTTTCCGAGCCGGGCGCTGGCCGACACGCTGGAGAAGGCGCAGGTTCCCCACAGAACAGCGCTGAAAAGGTGGTTCCGTGTGAGCATGGGATCCTTATAACCAGTTTTTCTCATGCCAGCAGTTCCTCCCAGTCCCCGCTGGTGAGGGAGGGGGTTTCGGCGTCGAGGAGGCCGGAGATGAGGGCGCGTTTTTTTTCCTGCATGGCGATGACGCGGTGTTCGACGGTGTCGCGGGCGATGAGTTTGATCGAGGTGACGACATTGGTTTGGCCGATCCGGTGGGTGCGGTCGGTGGCCTGGGCTTCGACGGCGGGGTTCCACCACGGGTCGAAGTGGATGACGGTATCCGCGGCGGTGAGGTTGAGGCCGGAGCCGCCGGCTTTGAGGCTGATCAGAAAGACCGGGATCGCGGGGTCGGACTGGAATTTTTCGACGACGGAGGCGCGGTCCTTGGTCGAGCCGTCGAGCCGGCACCAGGCGAATCCGGCTTCGTCGAGCGCGGGGGCGATGAGGTCGAGCATGGCGGTGAACTGGCTGAAGACAAGCACGCGGTGCCCGCCGTCGGCCGCCTCGCCGACGAGTTCGAGCAGCGCGTCTAATTTAGCGGATGAGCCAGGGGATTCCTTGCCGAGCAGCCGGAGGTCGCAGCATGCCTGGCGCAGGCGCAGCAGGGCGGTGAGCACGCGCATGCGGGCGGCCCCGCCGGATTCTTTCATGGCATCGACCTCGGCGCGCGCCGCGATCTGGAGCCCGGTGTAAACGGATTTTTGCGCGGGCGTGAGCTCGACCTCGACGATTTGTTCGATTTTATCCGGGAGTTCGGGGAGGAGGTCGGATTTTTTTCGGCGGAGCATCCACGGGCGGACCCGGCGGTTGAGGCGGTCCCAGAGTGGGCCGCGCTCGCCTTCGAGAAGCGGCTTCTCGTAGCGTTCCTGGAAATCCTTCCGGCTTCCGAGATAGCCGGGCAGCAGAAAGTCGAAGAGCGACCAGAGATCGCGGAGAGAGTTTTCCAGCGGGGTTCCGGTGAGGATGAACCGCGCGTCCGCTTCGAGGGCACAGGCGGCTCTGGCGTTCTGGCTGTCCGGGTTTTTGATGTGCTGCGCCTCGTCGAGCACGGCGGTGGAAAACCGGCGGCCCTCGTAGCGCCCGATGTCGCGCCGGAGCAGCGCGTAGCTCGTGACGACGATGTCGGAGGAGGAGATTTTTTCGAAGAGTTCCTCGCGTCCCGCACCCTCGATCGCGAGGGCTTTGAGGCCGGGCACGAACCTCTCGGCCTCGCGGCACCAGTTCCAGACAAGCGAGGACGGGCAGACGACGATGTGAGGGCCCGGCAGCGACTCCATCATGGCTAAAGCCTGGACGGTTTTGCCGAGCCCCATCTCGTCGGCGAGCAGGCCGCCGGACCATTTTTGCGCCAGGGAGAGGAGCCAGCCCGCGCCGTCGATCTGGTACGGGCGGAGAAGGTCGTGCAGCGCGCCGGGCATGAGCGGCGCGACTTGGGCGGGGGCAGTGGCAGCGCCGGTCCATCCGGAGATGCAGGCTTCGAGGTAGCCGCGCTGGAATCCCGGAACGCGAAAGACCCCGCGTTCTTGCCGGGGTTCGGCGTCGCGGAGAACCTCTTCGAGATCCGCCGCGAGGCCCGCGTCCGGCACGGCCACGCGCCCGTCTTTGAGCCGGAGCTGGGGCGAGCCGCTTTGCAGGAGCCGCTGGATTTCCTGGTGCGAAAGCACCGCCTCGTTGCCGGCGGTGAAGTGGATGTGGAAATCCAGCCAGCCGTCGTCTTTTTCTTTGAGGGCGAAGCGGGGTTCGATGCGGACGATGTCGCGCGTGACGTGCCGGAACCGCTCGCCCTCGCGGACAGCCCATTTTTCCCGCAGGCGCGGGAGGGCGGACGAAAAAAACCGCACGACCGCCGCCTCGCCCTTGAGCGCCGCCTTTCCGCGGAAGTCCTCGAACCCGCAGGCGACCAGCTCGCGCAGCGCCATGGCTTCCGCCTCGTGGTTCGCGACGCCGGGTTGCGAATACTCGAAAGCGATCTCCGCATCGAGATGCCGCAGCGAGCCCTCGATCGCGAGGATGACACGCGGCGGCTCGTCCGTGGGATTTTGCTTTCGCGAAACCGGGGCCGCCGCAGGGGCCGCCCGTTTTTCTGCCGGGTGCAGGACTTCGAGGCCGACCGCCACCGAGTGCGCGCAGATGATGGCGCGGACCCTCGAATCCCGGCACGGGCACAGGTTTTCCACGTCGGTCGCGCTGCGGATTTTCAACCCGGCCAAGAACGGTTTCCCCTGCGAAACCACTTTTCCTTTCAGCAGCGGAGGCTCATACGATGCCTCCGAGACACGCCCGGCGGCATGGATCGCGCGGGCCTCTTTGAAGGCCGGCCAGCCACACATCGACACCAGAAATTTTTCTGTCAGCTCCATGCCCGGATCCCTCTTCTATCCGGAAAACGGATTTTCGACAGCGGATATTCGGAGTTGAGCAGGAGGGGGATTGTCGGGCATGGTGGGGATTGATATGCGCGTCCTTGTTGCCGTCCTGCTCGCCCTGGCGATTGTTGCGGCGCAATTCGTTTACGGCGGGCTGATGCGGACGGTGTTCAGCCTCCCCTGTTACGCGCTCGTGGCCGCGGCCGGGATTCTCGGGGCGGCTGCCGTGTTCTGGAAGCGCGCGGTGCCGCCCAGGCCCGAGGCCGTGGTCGCCACCCTTTTGGCCGGCGGGTTCCTCTTGTGGAGGACGCTGAATACTTCCGGCCAGGATCTCGCGGTTTTCTACACCTTCCTCGTCGCGGCCTGCGTGGCTGTCTATTGCCTTTGCGCCTGCGTGGTGACGACGCCGGCTTCGCGCTATGCTTTCGTATCGCTGCTGCTTCTCGCCGCAATGGGCCAGGTCGTCGTCGCGGCCATCCAGTTTACGGAGCCCGGCTATTTTTGGCCGCTGCCGTGGTTCAGCGAGCAGATCCGTTCTTGGTATTGCAAACCGGAAGCGCATGCCGTCGCGCGAGGGCACGGGCTTTTCCTCAACGGAAACCATCTGGCGTGGTTTTTGAACGGGATGACTTTTCTCGCGCTGGGAATGGCTTGCCTCGGGAGGTCCGCGGTCTGGGTCAAAGTCGTTCTGGCCTACGCGGCCGCAGTCTGCGTCACGGGAACGGTCCTGACCCTCAGCCGGGGCGGAATGGTCGGGCTGGGCGCGGGGATGGCCGTGTTCCTTGTCCTGAGCCTCGTCGCCTTGGGAATCGGTGCACGGGACAGGAGGCTGGTGGTAATCCTGGTGACCCTGGCCATTCTCGCAGCCGGCATGGGCGGGGGATATTACCTGTTTTCCCAGAGCATGGCCGCCCAAGTGAGAATGAGCAGAATCACCGAGGACGCCTACCGGATAAGCCTCTGGCCCGCCGCTCTCCGGCAGGCACAGCTCGAACCGCTCACCGGGACCGGCGCGGGCTCGTTTACCCAGCTCTCCCGGCGGCTGCGCGATTACTCGTCGGGTTTCGACGACACGTTTGCCCACAACGACTGGGCGCAAACGATGGCGGATTTCGGATTCATCGGGCTCGTCCTGGTCGCGGCTGCGTTTTTCGTCAACTGGAGGGCGGGGTTCCATGGGTTCGTGGATGCCCTGAGGCAGCGGATGTCGGTTGCCAGCAGACCCCAAAGCAACTCCGCCGCCTTCGGGATTGGGGCCTTGAGCGCTTTGGCCGCCTTCGCCGCCCACTCCTTCTTTGATTTCAATATGCAGATCCCGGCAAACAGCCTGCTAGCGGCTGCCTGCGCGGGCATTTTGGCCAATTCGGGAGTTGCCCCATGGGGTCGCACCGGAAGGATGCGGGTGGCGCGCTGGATGGCCGGCACCGCTTCTTGCGCGTGCGGGGTTTTCCTGGCGGTTCTGCTCTTCCGGCATGCCGGGGCGGAGTGGTGTTCGCTCCGTGCCGAGAACGCGCTGATCGGAGGAGATTTCGCCTTGGCCGGCGACATGGCCGACCAAGGCCTGGCGAGCGCCCCCCAGCATTCGCGCCTCCGCCGACTGTTGGGAGAAGCGCTGGTCCAGGGGGCCCCGTCATCGAAAAATCCAAGGGAAAACTACGTCCTCTCCACCTACCACCTCCGCCGGTCCACCGAATACGATCCCGAGGAACGGTGGAATCAACTGATGCTGGCTATTTCGCTCACCAGCCTCCGGCAGACGCGGTCCGCCGAGGTCGCGCACATCGAGGCGATCCGCCTGGACCCCGGGAATCCCGCCGTCCACGAATACTACGCCTTGTTCCTCGAGGGTGCTGGGAAAACCGATGAAGCGATCCGCGCCTACGAGGTCAGCCTCGCCGTGCCGGGCACCAAATTTGCCGCCCAACGGCTCCAAGCGCTCCGTCAGCGGGCACAATTGGGTCCTCCGCAACGGTGATTGATGGCGAATATTTTTCTTTAAATGTGTTGCCAAGTCCGGCACGAGCGTTAAAACGCCGTTTTACTCTTATGAATATCCATCGCTTTTTCCCGGTGTTCGCCGTGTTGGCCCTAGCAACGATTTTTTCTGTGGGCATCTCGGGGGCGCAGCAAAACTTCGCCCCCAACAGTTTTTTTTCCCCGCCGCCGCCTTCCCTGCCCACTGCCGACATTGGTGACCGGCCCGGCGCGGAGGGAACCGGAGCAGGCTCGAACACGAACCCGATCGGGATGTTTGCATCCAGCCCGTTCACATACTTGTTCAACGTCAACGAAGGCTACAACAGCAACTTCTACGCGACCCACTACAACCCGACCTCGACCTGGTTTACCAACTGGCAAGCCCAGGTGAACTACAAGTTCGGCGGACCGAGACTCCAGCTCACATCCAGCCTCGGCGGAGGAGTGACCTACAACTACAATATTTCGCAAGGAGTGCAGTTCAACGGGCGGTTCACCCTCGCGGCGGTTTACCTTGCCACGCCGAGATTGACCATCAGCGGTAGTACGGCGATCGGATTCACTCCCCAGCAGAACGGGGGGGGCGCAAACCTCGCCAACCAGTTCACCGGAAGCATGTTTTACACCAACACCAACCTCCAAGCGGCTTACCAGTGGTCCGAAAAGTTTTCCACCGTCACCAGTTACGGCGGCACGGTGAACTACTATTTCGACCAGCATGGGAACAATCAGCAAGGCTACACCAACCAGTCGTTCTGGCAGTCCACGATCACACAGTCATTCAACTGGCTCCTCCTCCCAAAAACGACCATCACCGCCCAGTATCTGGCAACCCCCGCCATCTTTTTCGGAAATTCCGGACTCAACAACTTCGGAAACGGCGTCCAAGTGGGCTTCACCCAGGTCTTCAACCCGCGCTTAAAATGGACCCTCCTCGGCGGCTGCCAACAGATCTTCAATCCCCTCCGCGTTTTGCCGACTGGCCAAACCAGTCTCTCGTACCAGTTCGGCCCCGCCTCGACGCTTACGTGGAATGCCCAGTTGGGCACGCAAGCCCCCAACATCAACGGCGTCGGCCTGACCGAGACGTTCAGCTCCGGGCTCGCGGTCAACCATGCGTTCACCCCGAGGATCTCGGCCAATCTCGGTTTCAACTTTCAGGAGATGTGGTTCCGCGACCAGCCCGGCGTCATCAACGCATTCAACGAGACCATCTTTAATGTCAATCTGGCCGCGAATTTCCGGATCAACCGCCACATCTCGCTCAGCGCGGGCTGCCAGTATTCAGACGTCCTCGCCCCGAAAAACGTCACGTACGCCTACACCCAGTGCATTCCGTTCGTCGGAGCCAATTTCAACTTTTGAGACCGTCCGTCCAACGGACGCCTGGCGCATGTCATCTGGCCTTGCATGAGGGTGCCGTTGTGCTAGCTTGGCTCTCTCGCACCGCTGCCTGAATTTCAAAAACCTTTCCGCAACCAAATGAACAACAACGACAGCGGTGAACTCAAGCTTCACTTCCTCGACTACTGGAGAGTTATCCGTGTCCGGCTCCCGCTCATTGTCCTGGTCTTCCTGCTTGTGGTGCTCACCTCCGCAGTCGTGACCTATTTCATGCCGAAGGAGTATGCCTCCACGGTGACGATGCAGGTGCAGCAGAACGACACGCTCCTGCAGGTTTTTGACCGGCAGGGCAACGTCGGATTCGATCCCCGGTTTTTGACCACCCAGTTCGAAATTATCCAGAGGAAGGAAATGCTTTATCCGGTGATCGACTCCCTCGGGCTGGAGCAGCGCTGGAAGGGGGCCTACGGGTTCACCAACAAGGAGCAGGCCTACTTCCGGCTCCGCAGCATGATCGATATCCGGGAAATCAGGAATACCGAGCTCATCCAGATTATTGTCATGAGCACCGACCGGCAGGAGGCGGCGGAAATCGCCAACCGGATCGCCGAGGAATACCAGAAGAAGCGGATTGAAGACCAGCAGCAGATGGTCGCAAGGTCGCTGACCCAGCTTCAGGACGAAGTGGAAAAGCAGCGCAAAAAGGTCGAGGATCTCAAGAACGAGGCGGCCAAGATCCGGATAGAAAACAAAATCCCCGACTTCAGCCCGGATACCATGCAGGACCCGCGGGATGCCGCCAACGAGGTTTATCAATCTGTCGAGCAACAGGTCAGCACGGAACGCTTGAGAGTCTCCTCCCTCCGCGCCAAATACGATCAAATCGCCAAGCTGACAGACGACCAGGTGATGCGCAGTATCGCGACGCTAGAAATCCAGGACCCCACGATTTCCCAAATTCTCCCCCTCTATCAGCAGGGTTCCTCCGAAGAAGCCCGGATGTTGCAGAGCGGCTTGGGCGTCAACCATCCCACGGTCAAATCTCTCCGGGCCAAAAACGAGGTGATGGCGAAGCAACTGCAGCAGCAGATCAGGTCTCTGCGAACCAGCCTGGAAGCAAACCTGAACATCGCGAACTCCTCTCTCAAAGAACTCGAAGCCCGCCTCGCCGAGGCCAAGGATGCCCAGGCAAAATCCAAGACGCTCTCGGCCGGTTACATCGAGGCCAAGAACAACTACATCCAGGCGAAGAATGTCCTCGAGGCGGCCGTGATGCGGCTTTCCACGGAGACAATGCAGCGGAAGATGCCGCAGAACCCGGCTATTATCTGGGAGCGCGCCGAGCCCGCGAGCGCCCCCTCGCGCCCCCGCGTGATGCTCAACATCCTCCTCGGCGTGGTGGTCGGCCTGGTCTTCGGCGTCGGCCTCGCCTTTTTCATCGAATACCTCGACACCAGCGTGAAGACCATGGAGGACGTGGAGTCATTCCTTCAAGTGCCGGTCTTGGCGGTCATCCCCAAAAACATCACCATGCTCATCGACGACGCGGATGACAACCCGGATGCCGAGGCCTACCGGATCATGCGCACGAACATCGAGTTCAACCGCAAATCGCCGGACGCCAATACGATCACGATCATCAGCGGCGGAACCGGGGAGGGGAAATCCACGACGCTCATCAACTTGGCCTACACGTTTGCCAAGGGTGGCTACACGACGCTCGTCGTGGATGCCGACTTGCGCCGCCCTTCCCAGCACCGGCTGTTCGGGATCGAGAACGAAAAGGGGCTGAGCGATTACCTGACAACGGAGCTTGACTTGGAAGAGGTCATCCACCTCACCAAAGTGGACAACCTGTACCTGATGACGAGCGGCCAATTGCCGAACGATGCGGTTGGCATCCTCAATTCCCAGCGCATGGTCGAACTGATCGAGGAGGTCAAGGGCCGCTTTGACATCATCTTTTTCGACTCCCCCCCGATTCTCGGGGTCAGCGACGCCTCTGTCCTTTCCAGCGCCATGGATCTCACGATCATCGTCGTGCAGCACAGGCGGTTTCCCCGCGCCATGCTCCAGCGCGTCAAGCAGGCCGTCGCCAATGTCGGAGGAACGATCTTGGGGGTTGTGCTCAATAACGTGGATGTGCGCCACGACCAGCACTACGAGTATTACACCAGCTACTACAGCTACTATCACAAGGGCGGGAAAAACGAGAGGAAGAAGGCCGCCCGAAAGAAAAAAGAACAGGTCATCGCCTCGTCGGCACCGGCCAAACCCGACACAGAAGAAGATGCATACTAAAGCCGCCCTCCTGGCATTCCTTTGCGCCCTCGCCCTCGCAATTCCCGCGTTCGGACAGGATGCCGTGCTTCGCGCGGGAGACCAGATTGAAATCCGGTTGGGCGGGGTTCCGCCCGAGGAAGTGAGCCAGGTCACCGGCGTTTACACCATCGACGGCGACGGGTTCATCAACATGCCGCACATCGGCAAGGTCCACGCCGCAGGCGCCACCCAGTCGCAGCTTCAGAGCGCGATTGAATCCTCCTACAAATCCCAGCAGATCTACACCAACCCGTCGATCACTCTCGCCGTCCCGAACACCGCGCGTTTTGTGGATGTCGGCGGAGATGTCAGGTCGCAGCAGCGCGTGCCGTTCACTGCCGATCTCACGGTCCTCGGAGCGATCACCGCCGCAGGCGGGTTCACGGAGTATGCCGACCAATCCAAGGTCAAGCTCCTGCGCGACGGGAAGGTCGTCATGATCAACATCAAAGAGGTCCGCAAGGACCCGACAAAAGACATCAAGCTCAAGCCCGGAGACAAGATCCAGGTGCCGCAGAGCTTCTGGTGATCTGTCCGGTCAGCAGGCCGGACACAGGTGTTCGGACCACGGGACATCCCGGTGGTTTGAGGGGATCTGTTTTCCGGGTTCGTCCGGCTGGGCCCCGTCAACGTGGCAGGTCCCGAGAAGAGCCCCTCCTTTTTCCACTTTGACCGAGCGGGCGTGGACCTCGGCTTCGAGGCGTCCGCTGCGGCGCACGTGGACAATTCCCCGGCAGTGGACGATCCCCGTGAGATGTCCGCTCACTTCGAGATACCCGGTCTCCAAAGGCAGCGTGAAACACGCCCTGGCCTGCTTTTCGATGAAAACAGCCGGGGCTGTGATCTGGCAGGTGCAGACGCGGCTGGTTGCGATGTGAACCCCGCCTTCGGACCGGAGCATGCCCGCAATGCTCCCCTCGATGTCGGCTGACCCGCAAATGATCCAAGAGCTGCTCAGGCTTCCCGAGGGGCCGATGGTGAGCCTTCCGCGGGTGTCCACCTGGCGCGACGTCGCCGAGACAACCACCATGTCCCTCAAATCAATGGCGGAGTTGCAGCAGGGACAAATGGTATTGATGGCATGGGGAGAAACAGGGTGAGGCTTCCCGCACCGATGGCAGTGAACAGCCCGCCTGCCAGAGGGTGCAACGGGCGGAACCGGGTTGGGGTGAGAGCGAGCCCGGACCTCATAATAGCCCCCGCATGATTGGCAGTATGTCGAAATCAGCCCGGGCGGCTCGAGTTGCAGAAAGCCGCAACTTGGACACCGGAATTGCGCCTTCTGGGGAAGACGGGGCATGGGCGGATCAGGCCGATGCTTCGGCGGTCCTGCCGCGCGCAGTTTCAGCCGCCAGCGTCACCGGGCGCGCGCTTGCGGCCTGCGTCTTCGCGGAGGTGACTTCGGATTTGCCGATGAACGTCGCGCCTTCCTCGATGATGATGCGCATGGCCCTCAAGTCGCCGTTCAGCTGGGAGCTCGCCTTCAGCTCGCAACGCTCGCTTACCGAGATGTTGCCGTTGACGACCCCGTGGACGGTGACCGCCTTGGTCTTCACCTCGCCCTTGACCTGGGCGTTTTTCCCGAGTGTCAGCACGCCCTCGGAAACGATCTCGCCGTCCAGCTTGCCGTCAAAAATCAGTTCGTTCTCGAACTTCAGCGTCCCCGTGATTTCCACATCGCTCGCCAGGATGTTCTTTGCGGATGAAGGTTCTGCTGCAAAAGTAGTCAGGTTGTTCAAATTCATAGTCGTAAATCCCAACTATAGCAGGGCCAGAGCCGGGGTCAATGCGGGGTTCGCGCCTCGGAGCTGTGTGAGTTTTCTCGACATGGAAATGCCGGGCGGCAATAAATGCCCGCATGCTGAAGCTTCTTCTCCCGGATCTGTGCGGGAAATGAGTTGGGGCATCGGCCAAGGCAACCCAGCATCCCCGATATGACCGAATTCTCACCCGACAAAAAAATCGCGGGCATCCTTGCCCCGGTCAGCGCGTTGCGCGGAGAGGCGGATCTCGGGGTCGGGGACACGGCGGCGCTCGTGGAGTTTGTCGGATGGGCCGCGAAAAAGGGCTTCGGCCTAGTCCAGATTCTTCCGGTGAACGAGACGGGCAGCGACCACAGCCCCTACAATATCATCAGTTCGATGGCCTATGAACCATCGACCATCACCACCACCCCCAAATGGCTGCCGGAGCTTTCCAGCGAGACATTTGATGCGGTCACGAGCAAACACGACGTGGGGTCTTTGCGCGCCGGAAACGCGAACTACCCGGCGGTCAAAGCCCTCAAGCACGACCTGCTCAAGGCCGCGTTCCGCGTCTTCCGAAGCCGCAAGGCCTCCCCGGTCCGCCTGCGCGCCTACGCGAAATTCGAGCGCGACGAAGGCGACTGGCTGTATCCCTACACCCTGTTCCGCGCCCTTGCCGACTGGAACGGGAGCGAGGTGACAACGGCGTGGCCGCCGGAGCACAGGAGCCCCGCGTCCGCGCAAGACTGGCAGGAGGCTCTGCCCGCCCCGCAGAAAAAACTCTTCCGCGACCTGGTGAGGTTTTATTCCTATGTCCAGTGGGTCGCGAAAATGCAGTGGAAGACGGTCCGCGCCGCCTGCGACAAACTCGGGGTCGCCCTCATGGGGGACATCCCCGTCGGGGTGAGCGTCTCCAGCGCGGACGTGTGGAATTTTCCGGAGATCTTCGATCTCGCCAGGTCGAGCGGCGCACCGCCAGAAAAAATTTTCAAGAGCGACCCGTTCACGGAGAAGTGGGGCCAGAACTGGGGGTTCCCGCTGTATGACTGGCAGGCGATGTCGCACGACAATTTCGCCTGGTGGCGGCGGCGCCTCGGTTCGGCGTGCGAGGTTTTCCATTTCCTCCGCGTCGATCACGCGCTGGGGTTTTTCAGGATCTACAGTTTCCCCTGGCGTCCTGAGGAGAACAGCCGCTTCGCGGATCTCGCGCCCGCGGAGGCGGCCGCGCTCACGGGAGGACGGCTTCCCGGATTCGTCGAGCACGATGACGCCACAGAAGAAAACCGCGAGCGCAACCGCATCCAGGGAGAAATGCTTTTCAGGATTTTTCTCGAGGAGACAGGCCCGCACCGACTCGTCGCGGAAGACCTCGGCGAGGTGGCCCCCTACGTCCGCCCCACGCTGGCCGCGCTGGAAATTCCGGGATTCAAAATCCCGCAATGGGAACGGGCCCCCGATGGGAAGATGATCCCGGGCAAGGACTACCAGGCGCTCAGCGTGGCCACGTTTGCCACGCACGACCACCCGCCGATCCGCCAGCTCTGGAGCGATTTGTTTGCGGAATGCTCCGCGCCCGCGAAGCGCGAGGCCGCGGTGCGCGCGATGAAGGAGCTGCTCGAGTTTTGCGGGCATGAGGACATTCTGGTCCCGCAGCCGTTCTCCGCGGAGATCCACCACGCGCTGATCGGCGGGCTTTTTTCCTGCAACTCCTGGGTGGCCGTGCACCAGATCACCGACATCTTCGGGCTCGCGGACCGCTTCAATATTCCCGGTGCCGTGGGCGACGCGAACTGGACAACCCGCATCGACGGCGTCCCTTCCGACTGGGATTCCCTCCACAAGGACGCGGTCGCGTTTGTCGCCGGGGCGCTGGCTCAATCCGGACGCTCCACGAGGGCGGAGTGATGGTAGAATATCACGGCGGTTTCGGCGAAACCGCCCTGCTACCACGCACCGGTAGCAGGGACGGCTCGCCGAGACGTCCGTCGATTCCACCCGTTTCGATGTCAAAACGGTATAAGGATATCGGCCTCCGCATCGGTTGCGGAGTGATCGCGCGGGAAGAATTTTTGCCGATGGGAAAACGCTTGCCAAACCGATGGCAAATGCCATGTTCCTACCATGAAAGCGAGTGTCGTTGTCGATGAGGTCGGGCGGCTGGTTCTGCCGAAGCCGGTCCGGGAAGCGCTGGGAGTTTTTGGCCGCACGGCGCTCGTGATCGATGTGGTGGGTGAAAAAGCCGAAATGACGCTCGCTTCGCTTCCGCGCATGGCTGTTCGCCGGAAAGACGGGCGGACAGTGTATTCCGGGCCGGTTCCGGCGGGATGGGACAGCGGGGAAGCTGTGGACAGGATGCGGCAGCAGCGTGCGCGACGGTGATGGACTTTCTCGACGCATCCGTGCTTGTCGAGGCGTGCCTGCTCAACAGCCCGAAGTTCCGCCAAGCCGACGCCTTGGTTGCGCCGGGCAACTGCACTTCGTCCCACGCGCTTTCCGAGACCTACGCCACGCTCTCCGGCGACAAGCGCTTGAGAATAAATCCCCACGATGCCGCCCGGATGGTTCTGGATTGCGCGGCCAAACTCAAGGTGGCTTCCATCAAGGAATCCGATGTCCTCGCCTTGATCCAAAAGGCCCCCGCGAAAGGCATTTCCGGCGGCTCCTTTTACGATTCGATCCACGCGGAAACCGCCAGGAAATCGGGATGCGCGGTCATCCATACCCTCAACGCGAGCCACTTCCGGCATGTCGCGCCGGACTTGACAATCTCCACGCTCTAACTCGGGGGGCGGGTCCGCGGAGGATTTGGCGCGTCGTGCCAGCGGCCGTCGAAGGGGTCTTGATTTCCGCCCGCTTCCGCCCGACAATCGCCGCAGATTTTCATGGCAACACTGAGAGCCAGCTCCCGCGCGAACGAGGCAGACGAATGCTGGGGACACGACGGGCGGTTTCGCCCCGGCTCCTACATCCGGCAGACGCTGTCCACCGCGCTCTTTTTTGTGCTCGGCATCATCGGTTCGCCGGCGTTCTGGATTTTGCACGCGGTCGCGGGACGGCGCATCACCCCGCGCCAAGGGCAGAAGATGGTGCGGTGGCTATTTCGGGTTTACATCGTTGGGATGCGGGCGCTCGGGACGCTGCGGATCGAGGTCCGGGGATTCGAGGCCCTGCAAGAAATGCGCGGGACGGTGATCGTTTCGAACCACCCCGCTTTGCTCGACGCGCTTTTCCTGATCGCCCACCTTCCGCCGGCGGCCTGCGTGATGCGCGCGGATCTGCTGGGGAACCCCGTAATGTGCGGGAGCGCCCTCGTGGCCGGGTATGTCACGAACGACTCGGGCCCGGCGTTTGTCCGGCAGGGCATCGAAAAAATCCGTTCGGGAGAGAACCTCCTGATTTTTCCGGAAGGCACGCGGACGACCGACCCTCCGCTGAACCGCTTCAAGCACGGGTTTGCCATGGTCGCCGCCCGGTCGCAGGCGGCCGTCCAGACGGTCGTCATCGAACACCGGGGGACGCATCTCGCGAAGGGCGTGTCCCTGTTCTCGCCTGCCGCGATGCCATTGCAATTTGTCCTCCGGGCTGGCGAGCGGTTCGTCCCGGAGCCGGGCGAATCCCCGCACGAGCTCAGCCGGCGGGTCGAGGGCTGGTTCCGCGCGGAACTGGAAAATTCGTCCTCCAATTTCTGATGGGATCGTGCCTGGTCATCCTCCCGAGCTACAACAGCGGGGACCAACTCCCCCGCACGATGCGGGCGGCCCGGCAGTTCTGCAACCCGGTCTGGGCGGTCGTTGATGGGAGCACGGACGGAAGCGCGGCGGCGGCTCGCAGCATGGGCGGCGACGGATACCGCGTGATCACTTTGGAAAAAAATTCCGGAAAAGGCGGCGCGGTGCTGGCGGCGTTTCGCGAGGCGGTTGCCGCGGGTTTTTCGCATGCGGTCGTGATGGATGCCGACGGCCAGCACGCGGCGGAAGCGATCCCGCAGTTCCTCAAACTCAGCGCGGAGAACCCCGGCCACCTGATCGCAGGCGTCCCGGTGTTCGGGCCCGATGCGCCCGCGGAGCGGGTCCGCGGCCGCCGCGTCGGAAACTTTTTTGCCCGCCTGGAAACCTGGGGGCTCGGCGCGGCCGACTCGCTCTTCGGGTTCCGCCTCTACCCGCTGAAGCCGGCCATGAAAATCTTGGAATCGACCAAGTCCGGCCGGCGGTTCGATTTCGACACGGTGCTTGCCGTCAGGCTCCTCTGGGCTGGCGTGCGGGTCATCAATGTGCCCGTTCCTGTCCGCTATCCGCCGCCGGGCGAGGGAGGAGTGACGCATTTTCGCTACGTCAGAGACAATGTTCTTCTCACCGGGGTCCATGTGCGCTTGTGTTTGGAGATGATTCTGCATATTCCACGGCTTCTCCGATGCCACTGAGAACACGAAAACAGATCGGTGCGGCGCGGAACGTCGCTCTCGCCGCAACCGTCCTCCTGCGCGGGCGGGCACGAGCCGCGGCCTGGGCCGCCCACGAAATCCTGCGGCTCGGCCCGACGCTCCTGCGCAACAGCGATCTCAACGGCCCGGTCGCCCACCGGTTCCGCACGGAAAAACAGGAGGTCTGGCTGACCATCGACGACGGCCCCGACCCCGGGCAGACCCCGCGCATCCTCGAACTTCTCGCCGCCGCGGGAGCGCGGGCGTCGTTCTTTGTCATCGGCAGCAATGTCGATGCGAACCGGCCGCTCTGCCGGCGGATCGTCGCCGCCGGACACACGCTCGAAAACCACTCCTATTTCCATCCGTCAGGGCTCTTCTGGACGCTGCCGTGTTGCGCCATCCAGTCCGAAATCGAGCGCTGCAGCCACGCCATTCGGGTTGCGGCCGGCGTCGATCCCTCGTGGTTCCGCTCGCCGGCCGGGCTGACGAATGCCTGCGTGCATCCCGCTGCCGCCCGGGCATGGCTCCGCGTGGCGGGATGGTCCGCGGCCGGCCTCGACGGTTTTCCCGGGGCCGACCCCGGGGATGTCGTCGCCCGGATCGTGCGTGGCCTCGAACCCGGCGCGATCCTGCTCATGCACGAAGGCCCGGGGCGGCGGAGCGTGGAAACCCTGCGGCTTCTGCTCGACGAGCTATCGGCCCGCGGGTTCCGCTGCGTCATCCCGTGCGGGGCCGATGTGGAATGACATTGCACACCGAACGCCTTGCCTACCGTCTGGGATATACGAGTGCTGCCTTTTCATTTCTCCGGTCTCTTTCTGGGGCTGTCGGGCGGAACGGCAGCGCGCTCATCGCGACGGTGTTTGCGCGGTGCTATTGCGCGACGCAGCCGGGAGTCGTCGCCGTCGTTGCGCGCAACCTCGAGCTTCTGGGCCATCCCGCGCCCGGCCGGTCGGCCCCGACGGTTTTCGAAAATTACGCGAAGACCCTGGCGGATTATTTCTGGCTGGCCGGCAAGTCGCCCGAAGAGGCCTCCGCGCTGGCCGATATCGAAGGCCCCCTCGAAATTCCCGCCGGATGCGGAGCCGTGCTCGCCACCGGTCACTTCGGGTTTTTTGAATACGGCGCGCTGGTGCTCGGGATGAAGGGCATTCCCGTCAGCGTGGTCACCCACGCCGAACCCACCTCCGCGCTGACGCGCTGGCGCGCCGACTACCGCATGCGATGGGGTGCCGAGACGATCGAGCTCGGCGGCGACACGTTTTCCTCTCTCCGGGCGGCGACGGCGATCGGGAAGGGACGCCTCACCGCGATGCTCGTGGACCGCCCGGCCGGAGGCCGCTCGATCGAGATCGACCTTCCAGGCGGAAAGATCCCGTTTTCCATGGCCCCGGCCCTTCTTTCCTGGATGGTCGGCTGCCCCATTCTTTCCGCGAGCGTGCGGCGGACTCCCGGCGGTCGCTATGCGGTGACCACGAACCCGCTGGTAGTCGCCGACCGCAGCCTGCCCCGCGACGAGTCTCTGGCCGACTGCACCCGCCGCGTCGCCGAAACCCTCGTCCGCGATTTCCAGCGGGACCCGCTCCAGTGGTATCACTTCGTCCCCCTCTCTCCCTGAAGATTTTGCTTGGCGGGGCGGGCAGGCATATTAGTTTCTCTAATGATATGAAATCACCCATCAAAGTTGCCGTGACCGGTGCCGCCGGTCAGATTGGATACGCCCTTCTTCCCCGCATCGCCTCCGGCGCGATGTTCGGTCCCGACCAGCCGGTGATCCTCCAGCTCCTGGAAGTGCCGGTGGAAAAAGTGATGAAAGCCCTCGAGGGGGTAGCGATGGAGCTCGAAGACTGCGCGTTTCCGCTGCTCAAGGGGATCGTGCTCACCGACGACCCGAAGGTCGGTTTCGGGGGCGCCAACTGGAGCCTGCTCGTCGGCGCGAAGCCGCGCGGGCCGGGCATGGAGCGCGCCGACCTCCTCAAGGACAACGGAAAAATTTTTACCGCGCAGGGGAAGATCATCGACGAGGTCGCGGCGGACGACGCCCGCGTCGCGGTGGTCGGCAACCCGGCGAACACGAACTGCATGATCGCCGCCAGCAAGGCCCGCCGCCTGACGCCCGACCGGTTCACGGCGATGGTCCGCCTCGACCAGAACCGCGCCCGCACCCAGCTCGCCAAAAAGGCCGGCGTCCAGACGACCGACGTGAAGGACATTTTCATTTTCGGCAACCACAGCCCTTCGATGTTCCCGGCGTTCGGCCTCGCGACGATCTCCGGCAAGCCCGCCGCCGATGTGATCAAGGATGAGGCCTGGCTGCAGGGGCCATTCTGCGAGACGGTCGGCAAGCGCGGCGCGGCGATCATCGCGGCCCGCGGAGCCTCCTCCGCCGCCTCCGCCGCCAGCTCGCTGGTGGACCACGTTCACGACCTCACCACGGTCGGCGCCATCCACTCGGTCGCCGTCAAATCCAACGGCCTCTACGGGTTCGTCCCCGAAGTCTGGGCAGGACTCCCCGTGAAGACGACCGCCCCGGGCGCTTACGAAGTCATCACCGGCCTCGAACTCGACGCCTTCGCGAAATCCAAAATCGCCGCGACCAACAAAGAGCTCGCCGACGAGCGCGCGATGGTCGCCGACATGCTCGGCTGACGCCGGGCGGGGTTGCCGCATTGCTGGAGGGACCGGCGCTGTCCGGTCCGACTTATTCCGAAAACGGCGATTCTTGTAGAGGAATTCTGAAAGAATTTCTCAATCGGCGTTTTCGGGCTTATTCAAGGGACGACACGGCGGTCGTCCCTCCATTTCGCCACGCGCTCACGCGCTCACGCGCGCTCGACGACGACGGTGTCGCCGGAAATCGAGAGGACCCGGACAGGTGCGCCCTGTTCGATGAACTGCCCCTGCGTCAGGACATCGACCAGAGCGTCACCGAAGACGGCTTTGCCGGACGGGCGGAGGATCGTGCGGGCGGTTCCCGTGTCGCCGACCGACAGGAGCGGGGATTGTTCCGTGACGGCGACGGCCGGGATCGACGGTCCCGCGGTGGATTGCGCGGACAGGAACAGGCGCCGGAAGACTGGCAGGTCCGGGAGGAAACGCGCGAGGAGGGCGATCAAAAACACGGCGGCGATGATCGCGATCGACAGGTTGAGCATCGGCCGGGCGAGCAGCGCGAAGGAAAAGTCCAGCGGCTGGGCCGGGTAATAATCCACCATCGCAAAGAACAGCGCGCCGACCATCAGCATCGCCCCCAGCACGGCCACGACAGCGACGCCGGGGAAAAACAGGAGCTCCACGAGGACCAGCAGCAGGCCCACCACAAAGACCGCGGCGACCTCGAGTCCGGTCAGGCCAGCGAGATAGTGGCCGGTGAAAAACAGCAGAAAGCAGACCGCCGAGAGGATGCCCGGGACAATGGTTCCGGCGGATTTGAATTCGATGTAGGCCCCGATGATTCCGCCGAGGAGCAGCAGCGGCGCGAGGAGCGTGATCCACTGCGCGAGAATCTCGAATCCAGAGGGCTGGATCTTGACGGCCGCCTTCGGGTTCAGGCCCGCGGCTTTGCAGACTTCATCGATGTCCTTGGCGATCCCCGAGGCCAGGAGCGGGCGGTCTCCGACGACTTTCACCGCCTCCTGCGCGCTCAGCGTGAGGAGCGCGCCTTTGGGGTTGATGACCTCGTTGCCGATTTTGACTTCCTTGTCGAGGTTCATGAACCCGTCCACCAGTTCGGGATGGTAGCCGTTCAACTGCGCCACGCTGCGGAAATACCCGGAGTAGTAGGAAACGATCTTGGCGTTCATCGTGGCGGGGATCTCCTCGCCGGAACTCACGACCGGTGCCGCCGCCCCGATCGCGCTGATCGGTGCCATGAAAACTTTTTTTGTCCCGAGAGCGATGAGGGCACCGGCCGAGCCCGCGTTCGTGTTGACATACGTGTAAACCGGCACGGAGCTCTTCATCAGCATCTGCACGATCTGCTCGGTGGCCTTGAGCGCCCCGCCGGGCGTGTCCATGTCCAATATCAGCGCCGACGCCCCGGCGGACTCGGCCTTTTTCAGCACCCGGCGCAGGTAGAAAAACTGCGCTTCGGAAATCGCGCCCTCGACCGGCAGCACGACGACGGACCCTTTTTCAATCGCCGGTTCCGCCGCGTGGAGAGGCAGGGCCGCCATGGCGGCAATGATCGGAAAAAGAAATCGCATGGTGGCCTCGAATCTCCCTCGCGCTGATCCGTGCCGCAAGGTAATTTCGGCGCGTGGGACTGATCTCCGAGGAAACGATCCAGCGGGTGGCCGAGGCCAACGACATTGTCGAGGTCATCGGGTCGTATTTTCCGCTCAAGCGGGCCGGCACGGCACTGCGGGCGCTGTGCCCGTTCCACCGCGAAAAATCCCCGTCTTTCCATGTGAACCCCGCCCGGCAATCCTACCATTGCTTCGGCTGCGGGGCGGGCGGTGGGGTGTTGCGGTTCGTCATGGATTACGAGCATCTCGATTTTCCATCGGCGGTCAGGAAGCTCGCCCAGCGGGCGGGGGTGCCGATCATCGAGGAGGCGGGCGGGGGAGAGGATGACAAGCAGCGCGGCCTCAGGGAACGCCTGCTGGCACTCCATGCGGAAGCGGCCGGATGGTTCCAGCACAACCTGCTCAAATCCCCGGCAGGCCGCGCCGCCAGGGATTACCTCAAGTCCCGCGCCATCAACGGCGAGATCGCCCGCTCGTGGCAACTCGGCTATGCCCCCGACTCCTGGGACGCCTTGCTCGTCTTCCTCAGGGACAGAAAATTTTCGGCGGAGGAAATCTTCCGCAGCGGCCTGGCCTCGTCGAAAGAGGAAGGCGACGCGGCGAACCTCTACTGCCGGTTCCGCGACCGGGTGATGTTCCCGATCCGGAACGACTACGGGGAAGTCGTGGCCTTCAGCGGGAGGGTGCTCGACCCGGAGGCCAAGGCCGCCAAATATGTCAACTCTCCCGAGACCCCGCTATTTACCAAAGGCAAGGTTCTTTACGGGCTCGACAAAACGAAGCGCGACCTGATCGAAAAAAATGCCGCGATCGTCTGCGAGGGGCAGCTGGATTTGATTTCCGCGTATGAAGCGGGGATCCGGAATGTCATCGCGCCCCAGGGCACGGCGTTCACCGGCGACCAGGCGAGGCTTCTGCGGCGGTTTGTCGAAACCGTCCTCCTTTGCTTCGACTCCGACAATGCCGGGCAGCAGGCGGCCTCGCGGTCCCTTCCAGCGCTTCTCGGGCAGGGGCTTGCCGTCAAGGTAGTCGAACTTCCAAAGGGCGAGGACCCGGACTCGCTCATCCGGCGAAGCGGGCCCGGCGCATTTCTTGATGCGGTCGCGCACGCCAAAGATTTTTTCGACCATGCCACCGACCAGGCGGAGTCGTCGGGCGAGCTTTCCGATCCGGCCGGCAAGTCGAAGCTGGTCCGCCGCCTCGGCCCGCCGCTGGCCCTGATCCAGGACGCCGCCCTCCGCGAATCCGTCCTTGGCCGCCTGGCGACCCGGCTGGCTCTCCCCCATGCGGCCATCCGTGCGGCCATGAAGGCTCCCTCCAACCAGGAAAGCCCCGGCGAAAACCCCGAAGTGCTGGTGGAAAGCCTGGCTCTCTCGCCGGGAATGAGGATGCTTTGCCACCTGGCTCTCATCAGTTTGGATGTCCGCGAATGGCTTCGGGAGAAGGGTTCCGCGGCCGGCCTCGATCCCGGCGGCAGCCTGCTCGACAAAATTGCGCGGGCCGATTATGCGGACGGTGACCCGGCCGCGGTGACCCGGTTCCTGGGCGCGCTGGGCGGGGCGGAGGAAAGGGCGTTTTCGGGCCTCAATTTGACGCGATCGCTGGCTGATCCTCTGCCCAAAGCCATGGAAACATGGGCCGGACTGGAGGCCCAAACCCTGCTCCAAGAGGTCGAAGGCCTCAAGAACCGCCTCTCCCAACCCGGACTTCCTCCCGAGGAAAGGATGAAAATCCAAAAACAAATCCTTGACCTAAAAATCCTTATAGCGGATGTTTCTCGGCCCTTTCAGTGATAAGGCCCACCGGTAAAGCTGCTTGAAAACCAAATCCAAATCGTCCCAGAGCCAAGCCCGATTGGCATCGAAACCGAAAGCGACCAAAAAGCCGGCTGCCAAGGCTGCGTCGAAAAAGCCAATAAAATCCCCCGCTGCCGCAAAGAAGAAAATACCGGCTGCGAAGGCGTCGAAGCCTCCCGGGCACAAGAAGAAGATTCCCCTGAAAGCCGGCGCACCCAAGGCCGCAGCGAAGGAGAAGGCCCCCGCTCCCAAGGGCAAGACGGCCGACGCTCCTGCCAAGAAGAAAAAAATTGTCGTTCCTCCCCAGCCCGTCCTCCCTCCGACCCCGCAGGATCTCCAGAAAGCCATCCAGGAAAAAGTCCGCGAGCTGATCAAGCTCGCGAAAGAGCAGGGCTATGTCACTTTTGACGATCTCGACGAACACCTCCCCGAGGGCGTCAACGAGCCCGACACCATCGAGACGGTCATCGGCCAGCTCCGCGCGGTGGAAATAGAAATCATCGATTCCTCGGACGTGGATCGCCTCAAGGACGTCCGCACGAAAGACAGCGACGAGGAAGAGGAAAAAGAAGAGAAGAGCGACTCGAAGCTCGACATCCTCGACGACCCGGTCCGCATGTATCTCAAGCAGATGGGCCAGGTCCCGCTGCTCACCCGCGAGCAGGAGGTCGAAATCTCGAAGCGGATCGAGGACGCGGAAATCAAAGTCCAGGAGGCGCTCTACCGTTTCGGCTTCATCGCCCGGGCGCACCTCGACCTTGCCCAGAAGCTCGTGGACCAGCGCGAGCGGTTCGACCGCGTGATCCTCGACAAAAAAATCGAGAGCCGCGAACGCTACATGAAGGCGCTGCCGCGGCTTTGCCAGCAGGTCAAACGCCAGATGGATTCGGTCGCGAAAATTTACAGCGCCAGGCTCGCCGCCGCCCAGCCGTCCCCGGCCAACCTCAAAAGCTTCGAGCGCTCGCTCCAAAACCTCCAGAAACTCTACCCGAAATTTTTCTACAAGCAGAAGGTCGTCGAGGATTTTGTCCTGCTCGCCGACGAGAACCTGCGCTCGCTCCAAAACCTCCAGCTCGAGCACAAGAAGCACGCGAAGGATTCGAACCCGAAGCACCGCAAACATTTTTCCCAAGAGATCAAGGAAATGCAGAAGCGCTTCTGGCTGACCCCCGACGAGCTGGCCTCCCTCCACGGCGATCTCAAGCGGTGGCACCGGAAGGCCCTCAAGGCGAAGACCGAGATGGTGGAGGCCAACCTCCGCCTCGTCATCTCGATCGCGAAAAAATACACCAACCGCGGGCTCTCGTTTCTGGATCTGATCCAAGAGGGAAACATGGGGCTCATGAAGGCGGTGGAAAAATTCGAATACCGCCGCGGCTACAAATTTTCGACCTACGCCACGTGGTGGATCCGCCAGGCGATCACCCGCTCGATCGCCGACCAGGCCCGCACGATCCGCATCCCGGTGCACATGATCGAGACGATCAACAAGCTGATCCGCGTCCAAAAGCAGCTCGTCCAAGAATACGGGCGCGAGCCCAGCCCCGAGGAGATCTCGGACGAAATCCAACTGCCCGTCGAACGCGTCCGCGCCGTCTTGAAAATGGCGCAGCAGCCGATTTCGCTCCAGGCCCCGGTCGGGGACAGCGACGACACGAGCTTCGGGGATTTCATCGAGGACAAGGGCGCGGAAAACCCGGCCGACATGGCGGCGATCGTCCTCCTCAAGGACAAAATCAAGGACGTCCTCGAGACGCTCACCGAACGCGAGCGCCAAGTCCTCGAACAGCGGTTCGGCCTCGTGGACGGCTACAGCCGCACGCTCGAAGAGGTCGGCCGCCAGTTCAAAGTGACCCGCGAACGCATCCGCCAGATCGAGGCCAAGGCCCTGAGGAAAATGCGCCACCCGACCCGCATCCGCCAGCTCGAAGGCTTCCTCGAAGCCCAGGACCTGTAAGAACCTGTGAAATAATCGGGTTTTAAGGTTTCCCGCAACTTTTCCGGACCGCTCGTGTTCCATCTCGCGCCATGAATGACGATTGGGGCAAAGACCCGCTCTGGGACCTGCTTGGAAAAACCAAACCGGTCACCGTGTCGCCGTTTTTTTCGCGCAACGTCCTCCGGGAAATCCGCCGGGGTTCCGCGCGCCCGATGGTCCCGATTTTCCTTCTCCGGTGGCTCGGGGCCGGGGCGCTCGCCGTGCTGGCGGCAGGCTTCTTCCTCAACTTGGGCAACTCCTCCGCCCGCCCCGCCGGGCCTGCGGAATTTGCGCGGGTCTTCGATGCGGCGGCCGGCCTGGACACGCTCGTCGCGGTCGAGGATGTCTCGCTGGCCAATTTCACGGCGGACTTGTAGGCCAACAGGCGGAAGAAAAAAATTGAATTTTTCGGGTGCGCAACCCGATTCGTTGTGTATCATACGGATATGTTTGGAAAAAATCTCAAACGAATTCGCGCCAAAAGAGCGATGACACAGAAACAGGTTGCGGAGCTTGCAAAGATTCACAAGCGTTACTTTCAGGATCTGGAAGCCTGTTTGAAGACTCCCTCCATCTTGGTTGTAGCCCGACTCAAAAAGGCATTGAAGTGTGAGTGGGAGGACCTGACGAAGGGTTTGTAGCAGAAAGCCTCCGCAAAGTTCACACGGAAGCGTTCGCGCCTATTCCCGGTCCCCAAGGGAAGTTGACCTGTCGAGCCTGAGCCTGAATTCCGACTTGAGGTTTCCCCGATGCGCCAGCTGATAAAGCTGTCCGGGTTCATTGGGGTTCCCGGGCGGCTTTATCCCGAAAACGGCATTGTTGTTTTCGGCTTCCGAATGCCGCGGCCGGCGGCTAGTTTGGGCCCCGACTCATTTTATCTCTCGTGCAGAACAACGACTTTCCGCCGGTTTCCCTGGATCCCAGTTTTCCTTTTGACCGCATCCGGGAATTCTACCTCTACGAGGAGCCGGCGCTGCTTTCGTCGATCCGGCGTGGAGACCGGAAGGAGGCGACCCGGATCATCAACCTTCTGCTCGTGCAAATCTACAGCGCCGGCGCGCAGCGGAGCGAGCTTCTCAAAGGCCTGCTGCTCGAGCTGATCGTCATGATGTCGCGCGCGGCCCTCGAGGCCGGCGCTTCCCAGACGGAAGTCCTCGGAATGCGCTTCCGGCATCTCGCCGAACTGGCTGGCATCGACGATGACGAGCACCTCTCCCGTTGGCTCAGGGCCTCGGTTGTCAGGATTTTCGAAACCGTCGAACTCCACCAAAGAGCTCCCCTTCCATCCATCGTCGCGCGGGCGCTGCAAATCATCCGCGAGGAATGCGCGGGCCCGCTGGCGAGGGCCGACGTGGCGCGCAAAGCGGGGGTTTCGCCCTCGCATCTGGCCGAGCTTCTGCGCGGGCGCACCGGAAGATCGTTCACGGAGCTGGTCCGCGAGGCCCGAATCGCCCGGGCCTGCGAGCTCCTCCGGGGCACCGAGCTTTCCATGGCCGAGATTGCCGCCGAGTGCGGGTTTTGCGACCAGAGCTACTTCACCCACGTCTTCCAAAAGCTGAGAAAAGAGGCGCCGAAGCAATACCGCGACAGCGTACTGCGGGCACCGAAAACACAAAAGAATCCTCCCGGAACACAAGACCGCGCCGCGCGCCGCCGCTAAGTTCTCTCCCCGTTGTAACAAACAACTATATTAACCAACACCATATCATGTCTAAACTTAACGACCTCTCACTCGCAGTTGAAAAAGGAAAACGCAACGACGCCAAAGCCCTGACCCAGTCGCTTATCGACGAAGGAATGAAGCCCCTCGACATCGTCGAAAAGGGGCTCGTCCCCGGAATGAGCGCCATCGGAGAAAAATTTAAGAACAACGAAGTGTTCGTCCCCGAGATGCTGATCGCCGCCCGCGCGATGAAAGAAGCGATGGCATTGCTCGAGCCGCTTCTGGCCCTGGCCGGCATCAAGCCCAAGCACACCGTCGTCATCGGCACCGTGCAGGGCGACCTTCACGACATCGGCAAAAACCTGGTCGCCATGATGCTCAAGGGCGCGAATTTCGGAGTCGTGGACGTCGGCACGAACGTGGCCCCGGAAAAATTCATCGAGGCCGCGAAGGAACACAACGTCTCGCTGATCGCCCTCTCCGCGCTGCTGACGACGACCATGCCCGCCATGAAGACCACCGTGGAAGCCGTCCGTGGTGCGGGCCTCACGAACGTGAAGATCATGATCGGCGGCGCTCCCGTCACCCAGGATTATTCCAACGAGATCGGGGCGGACGGCTACAGCGCCGACGCCGCCAGCGCGGTGGATCTCGCCCTCGGCCTTGTGGGCGAGAAATAGTGAGCCGCGAGGTTTTTCAAAACCTCGCCTCGTCCGGGTACCGGGCTCCGATCGACACGCGTCTGGTTTTGCACGCAAAGCCAGATGCGGTGCCGATGGTTTAACCCGGACACGGCGATTGAGAAATTCATTCAGAATGGAAAGCCCGGCCTCGGTCGCTTCGCTCCCTGCGTTGCAACCTCTACAAGCAACGCCGTTTTCGGGTTTAACAAACACCTCCGCCTGATGCCCGCCCCGCTCCAGATCGGCCTGATCGCCTGCCGGGTTTTTGAGGACGAGATCGCGCTCCACGGCGGCGCTTCCCCGCTAGTCGTGGAGACGCGGTTTCTCGAAGTCGGCCTGCACGACTATCCGGACAACCTGCGGAAAGCGGTGCAGGCGGAGATCGACGCGTTCGACGCGCGGGACGACATCGGTGCGGTGGCCCTCGCCTACGCGCTGTGCGGGCGCGGCACGGCCGGGCTCCGCGCGGGACGCCACCGCCTCGTGATCCCCCGCGGCCACGACTGCATGACGGTCTTCATGGGGGCCAAGGAAAAGTTCGCCTGCCAGCAGGCGGCCGCTCCAGATTCCTATTACTACACCCCCGGCTGGATGAAGGCGGGCCGCTGCCCCGGCCCCGGCCGGATCGAATCCTTGCGCGCCGAGTTCTCGGAAAAGTTCGAGCCCGACGACGTGGAATTTCTGATCGAATCCGAAAAGGCGAACTGGGCGCAGCACGGCCGCGCCGTCTATCTCGACCTCGGCACGCCGGGCGCGGATGAACACGCCGCCGAAGCGGAAGCCGCGGCAAAGGCGCTCGGATGGAAATTCGAGCGCATGCCGGGAGACCCGGCCCTCCTCAAAGACCTGCTTTCGGGCCGGTGGGATTCCGGGCGGTTCCAAATCGTCGGGCCCGGCGCGACGCTCGACCACTCGCCGGATGAAAACATTTTCCGGGCGCGGCCGTGAGCGGGCAATATACCCAATAACGGTTTTTAGACAGGATTAACAAGATCGGCAAGATTCCGGGAAAAGCAGTTGCAACAATCGGCTTTGAAATGTTTCTGTCTGCCACGCATCCGCCGTAAATCAATCCTGTAAAAGTCGCAACGAGCGCAAGAAATGAAATTCCTCGCCGCATTATCCCTGGAGCAGACTCTGGTGCTGGATCTCTCGCCGTTCCTGCTCGGAGTGGTCTGCATCCTCTGCCCGGCGATCCTCGCGCTGGGCGGGCTTCTCGTGACGAGGAAGTTGATTCCGGCCAAATTTTTGAGCCAGCACCACGAAGTGACCGGCGCGATCTTCGGCACCTTGGGAACGGTTTACGGCATTTTTCTCGCGTTCATTGTCGCCACCACCTGGCAGTATTATTCCACGACCGGTTCCAACCTCGTTCAAGAGGCGAGGTGTCTCGGGGATCTCTTCTCCAACGCCCAGGCATTTTCCCCGGGATTTCGCGATGAAGTCCGCGGGACCATGCGGGAGTATCGCGCGGCGCTGGTGGACCGGGAGTGGAAGAGTCTCGAGCGGGGAGAGGCCGATCCCCGGACAGAACAGCTCCTCGATCACCTCACCGACGCGTATGCGAACCACAAGGTGGACAACCTCGCGGAGGGCGCATTTTTCCACGAATCCGTCGGCAACCTCAACCGCTTGAAGGAACTCCGAGCCTCGCGCATTGACGATGCCTCCTCCGGGCTTATCCCTTTCCTCTGGTGCGTCCTGATCTCGGGAGGCGTCGCCACCGTCGGGTTCTCATTTCTTTTCGCCCCCCGGAATTTTCTTGCGCAGGCCATCATGACGATGCTTCTGACCGGGGTCATCTGCCTGACGCTATATACGATCGTCAATCTCGACTACCCGTTTTCCGGGCTCGTCGCCATTTCTCCAGAGCCGCTCCAGAAACTGAAAATGAAATAGGGTCACGCGCGGCTCATCCCGGGATCGAGAAGCATGTCCAGGGTGGAGCGAGGCAATGTCGGGTCCCGGAAATCCGCGCGGGCCGCAACTGCGGAGGCGAGCATCCTCAGGTAAACGGCGCGGGGGATTTCGACGGCGCCGAAGCGGGCGAGGTGGGGGGTGACCCACTGGATGTCCAGGAGCTGGAAGCCGCCGCGTTTCAGCAGCGCGACCAGGCAACACAGGGCGAGCTTGGACGCGTCCGTGACGCGGTGGAACATCGATTCCCCGAAGAAGGCCGCGCCGATCCGCACCCCGTATAGCCCGCCGGCCAGCCGGCCACGACTCCAGATCTCGACCGAATGGGCATGCCCGGCATGGTGCAAGGCGACATAGCTCCTGAAAATCGTCTCGTCGATCCATGTTTCCTCGCGTTCCGCGCACGCGAGCATGACCTCTGGAAAGCAGGTGTCCACGCGAAGCTCCCACCCCATTTTTTTCCAGGCCCGCCGTGTGCCGTGCGGGACATGAAAGCCCTTGATCGGGAGGATTCCGCGGGGGTCCGGCGAGAACAGGCGCAACCCGTCCGGCCCGGCCATGGGGAAGACTCCCTGCCGGTAAAATCCCAGCAGGGTTTCCCGTGGAATCATGTTTGCCATACCCGAACAAATCATTATTCTCTGCCCGATGAAAGGCGTCTTCTTGTTCTTCAGCGCGGTTTTGATTTTCACTTTGAGTGCCTGTTCGGTTGCCGATTCGAGCGCATCCGGGGTCGGTCAGCAGTTCCAAGATGGCATTCGGGGGAAGGGGCAGATTGTGCCCAACGACCCGACCCGCGATTCCTTCGGGCCCGACTACCGCTGAGTTCCTAACACCCGCGGCCGCCGGTCCGCGCATCCCACCATTTCCATGAGCGACCACCATCCACCGGGAGATAAAATCCTGATCCTTGATTTCGGGTCCCAATACACGCAGGTCATCGCCCGCCGTGTCCGCGAGTGCCATGTCTATTCGGAGATCGTCCCGTTTCACACCAAAGCCACCGCGATCCGCGCCCTGGCCCCGTCCGGCATCATCCTTTCGGGCGGTCCCGCGAGCGTCTATGCGAAGAAGGCCCCGCAGGTGGACGCGAAAATTTATTCGCTGGGCATCCCGGTGCTCGGGATTTGCTACGGGATGCAGTTGATCGCGCACGGGCTGGGCGGGAAAGTCGAGCGTTCCGACCGCCGCGAATACGGGCCGGGGAAACTGAAAGGCGACCCCCGGTGCGCGCTCTTCGACAAGCTGCCCGCCGAGCTGGATGTCTGGAACAGCCACGGGGACAAGATCACCAAGCTGCCCGCCGGGTTCCGCGCGCTCGGCCGGACCGAAAATTCCCGGCACGCGGTGATCGGCGACACGAAGCGCAACATCTTCGGCCTGCAATTCCACCCCGAGGTCGTGCACACGCCGCGCGGGCACGAGATCCTGGCCAATTTTGTCCACAGGATCTGCGGGGCGAAGGCTTCGTGGACGATGGAATCGTTCATCGGCCGGACATGCCGGGAGATCCGCGAGCAGGTCGGCGACGGGAAGGTGATCCTCGGGCTGAGCGGGGGCGTCGATTCCTCGGTCGCCGCCGCGTTGCTTCACAAGGCGATCGGCGACCAGCTCACCTGCATCTTCGTCAACAACGGGCTCCTCCGCAAAGACGAGGCCGCCGCCGTGGAAAAATTGTTTGCCGGGGAATTCCGGATCCGGATGCGGACGGTCGACGCGACGAAACAATTCCTCGGCAAGCTGAAGGGGGTGACCGACCCCGAGCGCAAGCGCAAGATCATCGGCAACGAGTTCATCAAAGTCTTCGAGTCCGCCGCCCGCGACCTCAAGAAGACCGCTCCCGGAAGCTACCGTTTCCTCGCGCAGGGAACGCTTTATCCCGACGTGATCGAGAGCGTTTCCATCTCCGGGAACCCGGCCTCGCTCATCAAGAGCCACCACAATGTCGGAGGGCTTCCCGAGCGGATGAAATTCGAGCTGGTCGAGCCGCTGCGGCAGCTATTCAAGGACGAGGTCCGCCGCGTCGGGGCCGAGCTCGGCCTCTCGAAGGAAATCGTCCAGCGCCAGCCGTTCCCCGGCCCGGGCCTCGCCGTCAGGATCCTCGGCGCCATCACCGACGAGCGGCTGAGGATCGTCCGCGACGCCGATGCCATCGTGATCGGGGAGATGAAGAAATCCGGCTGGTATTACAAGGTCTGGCAGTCGTTCGCGGTGCTTCTTCCCGTGCGGTCCGTGGGGGTGATGGGCGACGAGCGGACCTACGATTACACGATCGCGCTGAGGGTGGTCCAAAGCCACGACGGGATGACCGCCGACTGGGTGCGCCTGCCGCACGAGCTTCTCGGCCGCATCTCGGCCCGCGTCATCAACGAGGTCAAAGGCGTCAACCGCGTCGTCTATGACGTCTCCAGCAAACCGCCGGCAACCATCGAGTGGGAATGACTTCGCGCGGCGCCATCTACCCCGGAAGCTTTGATCCCGTGACCTTCGGCCACTTGGATGTCATTTCGCGGGCGACCCACCTCTTCGATTCGCTCATCGTGGCCGTGGCCACGGGCGAGGGAAAGCACCCGCTGTTTTCGGTCGCGGACCGGATCCAAATGTTGAAGGAGAGCACCGCCGACAACCCGGCCATCGAGGTGGTCCCGCTGAATGGTCTGCTGGTGGACTTCGCGCGCGACCGGGGGGTTTTCACCGTGATCCGCGGGCTCCGCGCCGTCTCGGATTTTGAGTTCGAATTCCAGATGGCGCTGATGAACCGGAAACTCGAATCCCGCCTCGAGACCGTCTTCCTCACGCCGAAGGAAGATTATACTTACCTGAGCTCGCGCATCGTCAAGGAAGTCGCCCGGCTCGGCGGCGACGTGAGCCCGTTCGTCCCAGCACCCGCCACAAAAATGCTGGAGGCGACCCTCCCGCAAGTGCCGGGAGGGTGAGGCTCCGTCCGAACCCAAATATCACAAAAAGCAGGGGCCTTGCCTTCCGCTGTATCAATGCCAGCCGGAGGATGGACTCGTTGTGGAAATACCGCATCAACTCACGCGCCGCTGAGAACGACACGCTCCCCCTCTCCGCATGATTGAAGATTTTTGTCCTGCACCCTGTGACAAAAGCGCCAAAAATCTTTGCCGAAAAATATCTTTGCTCGACAAATCCTGCCGTGAGCACCTTGATCATCGCGTGAATTTTCTCGGCCTCAGATCACATCCTTCCCTCAGGTTTCCAGTTTCAGCCTTCAGCGTTCTCTCCCTGCTTCTGCTGTTGTCCGTCAGCCCCACCTTCGCCGGCAGCGCGACATGGGCGGCAAATCCCGCCACGGGCAATTGGAATACGGCAGGCAACTGGTCACCGGGTACATCGCCTAACGGAGCCGCTGATGTGGCGACCTTTGGCTCCTCCACCACTACAGCTCTCTCGCTTTCCGCGAACACGCAGGTTGCCGGCATTGTTTTCAATACGGGGCCAAGCGCCTTCACCATCACAGCAACCCCATCGTTCACGCTGACTATCAGCGGCGTGGGCATCACGAACAATTCAATCATCACCCAGAACTTCATTACTGGGGTCGACCCAAAGAGCTACCAAGGGCTGATTCAGTTCACCAATAGTGCGACAGCCGGCAGTAACACTCGCTTCACGAACAGCGGGTCAACCAAATCAGGTTCCCCATACATCACCGACGCCGGCTCCACGGTATTTTATAATACCTCGAATGCTGGCAGTGGCACCTTCATCAACAGCGGTGGCACGACGGATTTCGGCGCATACGGAGGCTCCACAAATTTTCACGACGGTTCGAGCGCTGGCAGTGGCATTTTCACTACGAACGGAAGCGCATCAAGATACGCACAGGGCGGAACAATGACATTCTACGATACCTCGACCGCTGCCAATGGCACTTTTTCCACCAACGGCGGTGCGTTCAGTGGCGCAAGCAATGGCAATATGGTGTTCGGAAACAATTCGACGGCAGGAAGTGGAACCTTCACCAACAATGGTGGCACGGTGAGCGGTGCATACGGCGGCTACACGGAATTCTACAACACCTCGACCGCAGGCAGTGGAACCTTCAACAACAACCGCAGCGCGGTCAGCGGCGCATACAGCGGCGCCACGCATTTCTTCGACAGCGCGACCGCAGGCAATGGAACCTTCTACAACAACGGCGGTGGCGTGGTATTCTACGACACCTCGACCGCAGGCAATGGAACCTTCTACAACAACGGCGGTGGCATTTCATTCAACGGCGCCTCGACTGCGGGCAGTGGAACCTTCACCACCAACGGAGGCACGGCCAGCGGCGCATACGGCGGCACCACGCAGTTCAGCGTCTCCTCGACCTCCGGAAGTGGCATCTTCATCACCAACGGCGGCACGGTCAGTGGAGCATACGGCGGCACCACGAAATTTGACACTGGCGCGCCAACGGGGAATAATGGCACGTTCACTACCAACGGGGGCACGGCCAGCGGTGCATACGGCGGCACCACGCAATTCATCAACACCTCGACCGCAGGCAGTGGAACCTTCACCACCAACGGCGGCACGGCCAGTGGAGCATACGGCGGCTCCATGCAATTTGCCCACAGCGCGAGCGCGGGTAATGGAACCTTCATCACCAACGGGGGCACGGTCAGCAACGCAGGCGCAGGCTCCATGCAATTCATAAACACTGCGACCGCAAGTAACGGCATCTTCACCAACAACGGCGGCACGGTCACCGGCCTCTCCGGTGGCACCACGCAATTCGACTACACCTCGACCGCAGGCAATGGAACCTTCACCAACAACGGCGGCACAGTCAGCGGCGCATTCGGCGGCGGCACGATCTTCCTCAACACTTCGATCTTCCCCAACTTCGCCTCGACCGCAGGCAATGGCACCTTCACCAACAACGGCAGCACGGTCAGCGGTGCATCTGGAGGCTACACGCAATTTAATAACAAAACGACAGCGGGCAGCAGCACACTGATCGCCAATGGCGGTTTGGGAGGAGGCCAAGGTGGTCAGATCACGTTTACAGCCACTTCCACCGGGGGCACGGCGAAGGTGAAGGTCTTTGGCAACGGCACACTGGACATCAGCGGCCACAATGCTCCGAGCGTGACCATCGGCTCCCTCGAAGGCTCGGGTATTGTGTCTCTCGGAGCCAATAGCCTGGCTGTGGGGAGCAACAATCTCAGCGCAGTCTTTTCCGGCGTCATGCAGGACGGCGGCAACTCCGGCGGTGTTCTTGGATCGCTCACCAAGACCGGGACCGGCACATTGACGCTCAACAGCGCGAACACCTACACCGGCGGCACGATCCTCAACGCGGGAACGCTCATCGCCGCGAACAACAATGCCCTCGGCACAGGCAGTGTCACGATCAATGCGGGCACACTGCTCATTCAAACCGGCACCACCGTCACCAACAGCATTGTAAACACTGGCGGCAATCTCGCCCAAGCCTTCGCTGCTGGCGCGAGCATGGCCAATGCTATCAACACCACCAGCGCTCCCGGCGGGACGCAAACCACGGCACAAATCCTTGGTGGCACCACGTCGTCCGCCGCCACATTGCAAAGCAGTTTCGCCGGGTTCTCAATAGCCTCCAACGATACGATTCGGCTGAGTGACGTTTTCAGCCTGAGCGGAGTGCCTGTAATTGACGGGCTGTCAGGAAAAACAGACACCTTCGTCCTTCAACTCCAGATCGTGAATGTGAATGCGGACAGTTTCCTCGGCTGGCTCGATCCCGCGACCAACCAGTGGGTGAACGCGGTCAACGGCAACATCGGAGGCACCGTTTTCTTCGCCGGAGACGGCGCTTACGATCCCGCCACCGACTTCAACCTCGGCACCTATGGCGTGGACACTGCCAACAACACCGTCTGGGCGGTCATCAACCACAACAGCTCGTTCGCAGCTGTCCCCGAGCCCGGCACCTGCGCACTCCTCGGCCTCGGCGCGGTCGCCGTGATGCTAGCAGCCTGTCGGACTTTTCCAAGCCTGACGGCTTGAAAAAAACCGAGGAAAAATGTAATCGGGAGCATGGCCGCCCGATTCGTTACCGTAGACCGCGAAACGCAGCTTCTCTTGCCC
>Ga0118677_10001149_pt1 | contig 56738 bp, 51 predicted proteins | sample AliMusrvi5mmetaG_FD_86154 | JGI IMG/M metagenome (GOLD analysis project Ga0118677, IMG submission 86154)
ATATAGAAGTATCCGACTATCTTTGCGCAAACCCTGTATTGTTTGGATGCCGGAATCAAGCCGGTCGAGCGGGATGTTAACTGCGCCATTGATATGGCCGGCGGCAAACTCTTCCGTCGTGCGCACATCAATAATGACGTCCTGCCTGACACCGTTATACGACACGCTCTGCGCATGTACCACTAGCGTGGTGAGCGCAGATAGCAGGAGTGTCAGGAAAAATTTTCTCATGAAACTTGCTTTAAAAAATGAATCTATCTTTTTGGCGGGGGGGGGGGGGCTAAATTTAGCGCGGTAGGTGTTTGTTTCGCTCGACAAGTCCGACTGCAAGGAAAACTTGAAGTCATTGTCCTAGAATTCTTGAGCCGGAGGTTTCGAATGTCAAGGATTACTAATCAACCGCTACGCTTACCCGTAAAAAGATTCAGTCGGCAAACCGGTGCGCTGCCGGACAATATCCGCCAGTGTATCCAATTCGGCGTCGGTCAACGGACTCACAAATTGCCACGCAGGCCGGCCGGCCACCACTGTCATCGCGCGCCGCGCCAGCGTGTTGATTTGCACTTGTTTGATTTTCCCACCGGCGGAGATAATATCTGTCAGCCGGTCGCAATAAGCCGAGATTTCCTCGACGCTGGGTCGCTGCCCGTGAATTTTAAGAAATAAACTTTGAATCACTACCGGTCGCCGTTGCGCGGTGGTGGTGAGGTTTCGCAGAATGCGCTGAAATGGAATTCCGGTCTGGTTGATTAATTTGAAATGCTCGCGCGTACCGGCGTCTAGCTTTGCCCAAATCTCGCCCTCATTCGCATCCATCAATTCTAGTCCGCGTTGCACATCGATGCGATCCAGACCGGCTGCATCCGTAATCAAAATCAACTTCACACCGCGCGGTTTCAATCCGGCGACCATCTCGATGACGCCCGAAAAATTCTTTAGCGTTGTCGGCTCGCCATCGCCGCTGAGTGCAATGTCATTTAATCGTCGCAACTCCGCCGGCACCGTATCGAACGGCGCAAACTTTGCCAGCTTACCGGATTGCACGATGTCCAAGAGTTCGCGCAATTCTTCCGCCGCGCTCTCCAAATCAAAACACATCACCTCTGACGAAGTCGTCCGGTCTACTTGGCAGTAGACGCAATTAAAATTGCACGCCTTATTCGGATTAGTGTTTACCCCGATGGAAATACCGTGGCTGCGCCGGGACAAAACCGGATAGACATACCGGAACTTTTCAAACGTCCGAGGATGCGAACCATGGGCCGGCAGTAAACTCATAACGGAGATTTTACGACAAACGTCAAGCGTTCGCGAGCATCACCTGATTGATGTGTGACCTGACCGGCGGTCGCCTCTGCAATCAGCCCCGCCACGCCGTCGGAGACGAGTCGGTCATTGACGAAAATCTCGAACTGCTCCGTTGCAAACTTCACACCTTGTTCGTCGGTGAGCAATTTTGCGGCGGCGCGCGCCGCTTGCAATGTTTCCGTCAACGTCGCCGGTTGCTTCCGGATATAAACGAGACTCCGCTCCGGTTCGCCGATATTCAAATTCGCCTCGTGCGCGACGAGCAAGATACCGGGGCCGTTCGGGACGTGACTGTAATCGTGCACATCCACCAGCAAATGGCCCGGCAGTGCCTGCCGTTGAATCCAACCGTGAAACACCGGAATAAATTCCTGCAACGTTTTCGCCGGCGCATTGCTGATTCGAAATCGGATACCGAATTTATGAAGTTCCATGAGATTATTTTTTCAAGGCCGCAGTTTTCTGCTGCAAAAGTTTGTCGCCGCAAGTGTGCGCGCCTTCGATGAAAAGTTGCGCTTCCTCGATGAGCCGGTGCGCCGATTCGCCGGTGGAAGTTCCCGGCGCGTTTTCGTGCCGGCGGAATAGATACGTCGCCAGTGCCGGTTGAAACAGCGCCGCAAACCGCGTTTTGAATTCCGCAACCACCGTCGCCGGATCCGTCGGCACATCCAACCATTGCTCGTGCACCAACCCGCGCGCCGCTTGGAGCATGGAACCGTACGCCAGCTCGTCGGCTTTGGCAAAGTCACCGGCTTCATGCGCCAGTTGCGCTTCAAAATTCAGTCGCTCTGCCGCGCCCAATTCAAATTGCAATGCCGACACCACCGCGCCGGCGCATTCGCCCATGCCGATGTCGCCCATCGCGAATTCGCGCGGGTCGCCCCAATCGCGGTAAAATTCCGGCGCCTGTTCGTACGCCGGCACGTTCATCAAATCCTCAATCAGCTTGCGCGATTCTGCCTTGCCGATACGCGCGATGAATGTCTGGAAAGTCTCGTTGCCTTGCCGGTCGCGCACGAAACGTTCTGTGATGCGGTCCACCACCGCCGGCACATTTTTCGCCGGCACACTGCCGATGGCGAGGCCGTAGCTACCGGCGTTATTGTGCCACTGGCCGCCGAGCAACACCTGAAAATGCGGCACCTTCCGGTTGCCGATGGTGCGGCTGTTGCCGTAAAAACCGATGTCGGCAATGTGATGCTGGCCGCAGGAATTGAAGCAGCCGCTCATCTTGATTCGCAATCCTTTCACCGCCGCGTCCAGCGTGAAAAACTTTCCGGCCAACCGCGTTCGCAATTCCCGCGCCAAACCGCGCGACGCTGCGATGCCGAGCTTGCAAGTATCCGTGCCGGGGCAAGCGGTGAGATCGAGAATCGTGCCGGCGCCGTATTCGTGTAGACCGATGGCTTGCAAGCCGCGATACAGTTCCGGCAAATCCGTTTCGCTCACCCACCGGAACACAAAGTTCTGTTCGACGGTGGTGCGCACGTTGCCGCCACAAAATTTTCGCGCGAGGTCGGCGAGTTGCCGGGACTGCGTCGCAGTGATGTCGCCGAGCGGACAAGAAATCGTGACTGTTGCGTAGCCGGCTTGCCGTTGCCGGTAGACATTCGTTTCCAGCCACGCTTCAAAATCGGATGGCTGACTGCCGGTGAGTTGACCGCCGGGCTTGACCGGCGTTTCTTGAAACGCGGCAGCCTCCGCTAGGTAAGAAGTCCACCGGGAATCCACCGGCAAAATTTTCCGTTCCTCGGCAACGAGCCGCTGAAATTCGGGAACGCCGAGTTTATCGATGAGGAATTTGATTCGGGCGCGGGCGCGGTTTTGTTTTTCGCCGAGCCGGGCAAACACGCGCGCCATCGCTTGCGTGACCGGGAATAATTCTTCTACCGGCACGAAATCGGCGAACACTTTGGCTTGGTACGGCACCGCGCCGAGACCGCCGCCGACGAAAAGTTTGAACCCGCGCCGGCCGTCTTTGACTTGCGCCAGTGCGCCCATGTCGTGCATGTAGACCAAGCCGCACGCTTCGCATTCGCAACCAGAGAAAGCGATTTTGAATTTTCGTCCGAAATCTTGTGTGTCCGGATGGCCGAGCAAGAAATAGGCGAGCGCTTTGGCATACGGCGTGACGTCGAACGCTTCGGTGCGACAGACGCCGGCAATCGGACAGGCGGTGATATTGCGAACTGAATTGCCGCAGGATTCGCGCGTGGTGATGCCGACCGCAGCGAGCCGGCGCATGATGTCCGGCGTGTCTTCGATGTGAACGAAATGGAGTTGGAAATCTTGCCGGGTGGTGACGTGCAGAATGTTATCGGCGTATTCCTCGGCAATATCGGCGAGCACTTCCAATTGTTCCGGCGTGACGCCGCCAAATGGAATCTTAATGCGCTGCATGCCGGGCGCGTCCCACGCAGTGTCCGGGCCTTTGGTCAGGCTCGTCGGATATTTCAAGTGCTGCGTTTGAAATCCGTCAAAACGCTGGGCGTTGTCGTACCGCTGGCCGTATGCGCCGCGCCGGAGGCGAGTTTCCGCGAAAAGTTTTTCGTCAATCTTTCCGAGTTTGCGCAATTCGATTTGCATCTCGTAAATATCAATTTCCTTGCCCAGCTCGGCCGGAACTTGCGTCCCAAGTTTTTCCTTCCATGTCATGCCGTTCAATGTGAAGCAACTCGCCGATTTCGCAACAAGAAAATCACCGGTAAATCATGGTTCCGCACTCATGATTCTTCTGCTAAACTGCGCACCGTGACTCAATCTCCCACTCTCAAATCCGGCTTCGCCGTGCTCGTCGGCCGCACCAACGTCGGCAAATCCACGCTGCTCAACGCGCTCGTCGGCACCAAAATCGCCATCGTCACGCCGAAGCCGCAAACCACGCGCGACACCTACCACGGCATCGTCAACCGGCCCGAAGGCCAAATTGTTTTCGTGGACACGCCGGGGTTTTTCAAAACCGCGCCGCACAAACTCGTCACCAATCTTCATCACAAAGTTCGCGACGCGCTCGAAGGCATTGATGTCGTCATCCACGTCGTTGATCCCACCCGCGCTATCGGCTCCGAAGACCAACGCGTCATTGAAATGGTCGAACACATTCCGCACCCGCGCATTCTCGTTCTCAACAAAACCGATTTACCGGAACGTTACTTCCGCGAAAGCTGGCTGGCGCGCGCCCCGCAATACAACGCCACTGTCGAACTCTCCGCTTGGACCGGCGACGGTGTCGGCGCGCTCATCACCGCCATCTATCAATACTTACCGGTCGGCCTGCAACATTATCCCACCGGCCAAACCAGCAACGTCACCAACGAATTCTGGATTGCCGAACTCATCCGCGAAAAACTTTATCTCAAGACCGACCAAGAAGTTCCGTACTCCGCCTCCGTGCAGGTGGAAACCATTGAAGACCGTAAAGACAAGACCGGCAAGCCGCTCGTCTACATCAAAGCCAACATTCTCACCACCGACGACCGGCACCAACGCATGCTCATCGGTCAGGGCGCGCGCAAGATTCGCGACATCGGCAGCTTCGCCCGCAAAGAACTCGAAGTGGCCATGAACAAAAAAGTCTTCCTCGACCTCAACGTCCTCGTCGACAAAGACTGGATGGACCGCCCGGTCTAACCGCCGGCGGTGTTGCGCCTCGCTTAATCCCGTCGCCGGTAGGTCTGTTACAAGACAGAAATTCGGCGTGTGAAAAACAGTTGAAGCGATTAGTCAGCGATGATCTAATCGACGCCGATGAATCTTTCGATGGTCAGTGCGCTGGCGGATGCTTACCGGAGCAATTCACAGCGTGCTCGTGTGATTACCGAGGCTTGGGGCGAGCAGAATCTTTATTGCCCAAACTGTGCTTCGGAAAATATATCGCGGCTGCGAAACAACACGAAAGCTTTTGATTTTCAGTGTCCCGCTTGCGAGTTCGAGTATCAACTGAAAGGTCAGAAGTCCCGGATTGGCGACCATATTAACGACGGCGCGTTCGCTGCGATGATGGAAGCAATCCGCCGGGACGCCACGCCGAATTTCTTTTTCATGCAATACGAGTTGGCGGATTGGAGTGTGAAGAATCTGCTGCTAGTGCCGAGCTTTGCTTTCCCGGAGTCGGCCATCATCAAACGTAAACCGCTTTCTCCGACTGCGCGACGCGCCGGTTGGGTGGGCTGCAACATCGCGCTCAACCGGATTCCGCTCGATGCACGGATACCGGTGGTGAGCGACGGTTTAGTTATCCCGGCAAGCGAAGTCCGCGCGAAATACCGGCGCGTCAAACCGCTTAAGGAAGTAAAAGCGAAAGAGCGCGGCTGGACGTTGGATGTGCTCGCCGCCGTGCGGCGACTTGGTAAAACGCAGTTCACAACTTCCGAAAGCTATTCTTTCGTCCGCGAGTTGGAAGAACTACATCCCGATAACCGACATGTCCGCGACAAGATTCGTCAGCAGCTTCAAGTCTTGCGCGACCGGGGTTTTCTGATTCAAGTTGAGCGCGGCGTGTGGTCGGTAAAGTAACCGGCCACGCCGGTAGACATTCCTTACGGAGGCGTTCCAAGCGGGGCGCGGGTTGGGGGGGGAATCTTGCAGAACCGGTTGACATTTTCGATGCGCTAAGAGATGCTCACCGCCCATGAAAAAGACGAAGACTTCGACGATTATTGGACCGGCGCTTGCGAACATTCCGTGGGAAGAAAAACCGAGCGGGTATCGCTATCCGGTTTGGCGCTACAGCCAGAATCCGATTGTGCCGCGGGATGCGATTCCGTTGGCGAATAGTATTTTTAATAGTGCAGTGGTGCCTTTCGGTAAGGGCTTTGTCGGTGTTTTTCGTGTGGACGATATCCACCGAGTGTGCGGCCTGCATACCGGTTGGAGTCAGGATGGGATTCACTGGGACATTGATCACAAACCGATTCGGTTTTCCAAGGCAATCAAGGATCTGCCCTACGAATACGCTTACGACCCGCGCGTGGTGAAAGTTGGTGACCGCTACTATGTGACTTGGTGCAATGGGATTCATGGCGATCCAACGATTGGCTGCGCATGGACGAAAGATTTTCGGACGTATTACGCGATGGAAAACCTGACGTTGCCGTGTAATCGGAATGGTGTTTTGTTCCCACGCAAAATCGACGGCAAGTTTGCGATGTTGAGCCGGCCGAGCGATATCGGGCATACGCCGTTTGGGAATATTTTCTATAGTGAAAGTCCGGATCTGACCCATTGGGGCAAAAATCGATTTGTGATGGGGACCACCGGCGGTTGGCAGCGGACAAAAATCGGTCCCGGTCCGGCGCCGCTGGAAACCAAGGAAGGCTGGCTGCTCTTTTATCACGGAGTGGTGACGATGTGTAACGGCATGACTTACTCTTTTGGTGCGGCGATTCTTGACCGCGATGAGCCGTGGCGGGTGCTTTATCGGACTCGGCCGTACTTGATTAATCCACGCGAGCCCTATGAATGTCTGGGCGATGTCTCGAATGTTTGTTTCCCGGTGGGATTGCTGGCGGATAGTCGCACCGGTCGGCTCGCAATTTACTACGGCGCGGCGGACACCGTCATCGCTGTCGCCTTTGCGCAGGTTGACGAGTTGATTGCCTATATCAAAGCAAACTCCATCTGAACTAAAGCAGCGAAGCCGACCGATGCATTTTGTGCATCGATCGGCTTTTCGCTTTGGCGCTGGTGCTACCGGCGCAAGGCCTCAATCGCATCGCTGACTTTGGCGCGGAACTGATCGTAGTCGGCCATGTCGAAGAGTGCTTCGTGTTTGGTTTGGCCAAGTTTGAAGCTCGCCATGCGGTCGGCGATTAATTTTTCTCCGGCTTGCGCCGCCGGTGTGCCGGCCTTTTCCTTTGCCAAACGCGCTAGCGTGAGAAGCCGGCGATAATCGTTGAGTCCGGAGCGCTTCCGCTCAAATAAGTCAATCGACGGAACTAACCGGCCGTCCGGTGTCGAGTTGCACCAAGCCCAGTCATCTTCCCGACAATCAAGAGCGTAGTAGGGATCGCCGGCGACACAATTCCAGTGCCAAGCCACCCGACACTTCAACCCGAATTGCTTGACTGCCTTATACAAATAATCACCAAAGGTCCAGCGCTTGCCGTCGTTGTAGTAAGCCCAATCGCTTCCGGCGGCGTGCAGGAGGTTAACCGAATCTTCATTATGGCCATTCCACAGCGGCACGGTTGAGGTTTTAGCAAGGCGGAAGTGTGGATCATTCGTATCGCTACCGGCATAACTGGAGAAAACACCAAAGAAAGGTGGTCCTTTCGGGAAAGCTTTGCGATAGGCCTCTGCATTGAGCATTGACTGAATCACTGTGTCACCCAGTGGTTCATCTCCCAAGCCGTAGTACACCGGTAGCCAGCCTTGTTCATTCGCATGCTTTTGCACGGCGCTATACACGGCTTTGATGAATTCGCTGTAATCGGTGAATCCGGCGGCCTTCATAGCGGCAAGATCCTGAAAGTAGGTGTTCAAGCCGATCATGGCGCTGCCATAACTGCTAACGGCGAGAAAGCCTAAGTCCTTCGCCTGTTTCATCTGAATATCGGCGCGAGTGAAATCAAGCATGGGCTGATGAGTCTTGTCGAAACCTTTGTAGCTAATCGCTGGCATACCGCTAAAGCAGGTAAAGCCATACTCGCGCAGTTTGCGGAGGCTTTTCTCGGTCATTGACTCCGCAAAGGCGGTCGCGTCTGGATCATTGCCAATCCACGGAATACCAATATCGTGTCCTAATGGACCGGCGGGAGTATCGAGTGGATCAAGTGTGCCGTGACGCACAGTGAATGCGAGCGGTAGTGTACTTTCGCCCTTCGTAGTCGCAACCGTGACTGTCCCCTGATAAAGGCCCGGTTTCGCATCCACCGGTGTCTTTACTGTCAGCCAGAACCGGCGCGTGACATCTTTCGGACAAACGACCGTGTTGGTGGGCATCAGCAAGCGCGGTTCAATGGTGTAGATTGAGCCTTCCATGGTCACACGCGAGACACGGTAGGAAACAAATCCAACATCCACTGCCTTCGATGGAATTGTACCGGCGGGTCCTTGAAGGTCGCTTACGCTCACAGTTACGGCCCCCAAATCGCGGAGCGGCACGAGCGCAAAGTTGACCGGCTCGTACTCACCGGCAAACGCATCTCGCTGCAACTTCGCACAGGTTTCACCTTTCTTCGGTGTGTCGTTGTAGAAAACATCTTCCATCTGGTCGCGCTGGAAAAGCGCATAACCGCGCGCTTGGTCAGCCGGAGTAGGCGTTAAGGTGTCGCCGGTCGGCCGGTGCAAGACGCGTTTAAAGTAATTGTCGAAATAGAAACGCCGGCGACCCTCGACAAATTGGAGGAACTGCTGGCCTTGCGCAGCTTTTTCCACTGGATAAATCACGACCGCCGAAACGCTGCAGCCCCAGTTTTCACTCTGGAATCCGAGGTCAAGCTGGCCATCGGTGACGGTGACGTCGAACTGTTTTTCGTGAAAATATTCTTTTTGATATTTATCAAAGGTGGTTTCGGTCGGCAGATCTTCCGTGTTCCAGAAACGGAAGTATTTCCGCACTTGATCGGCAAAGGTCATTGTCTCGGTCACGACCGGCTGACCCTGCGCGAGAATCGTGCGTTTCGTAAAGGTCTGAAATTCGCCCCAGTAGCCGGAGGCGTTATCGATGTTAACAAAGACGTGGTACTTGCCATTCGGCACATCCACGAGAAACCCACCGGAGGTGATACACATAAAATTCTGGTAGAGAGGTTCCGGTTGGAGGACATTCAAGGCGCGATAGATTTTGGGATTTTTCAATCCATAACCCCGACCCTTTGAATAAATTGTCGCCGGTGTGATTGAGGTAAATCCATCCATCAGCGGGCCAGTCCCGGGGCCGAAGGAAAATGCGTGAAGTCCATCAAAGGCGACTTTCTCCGGTGCATCGTCGCGCTCCAGACGGATACTGCCAATAAATAGTGCCCCGGTGGTTGTTTCCGAGGCGTGGGAGATGACAAAGCGGTTCACGTTCTTGAGATCCAGCATGCGACCAGGGCGTGATTTCTCACCGACATAAAGCTGCTTCACCGGAAGCACTAGCGTACTCTGACCGGGTGGGACCACGGTAGAATAATTCACGCGCGTCCAGTAGTTTTTGCTAGAGGTGTCACGAATCTCAAGATTCACCGGAACAGGATCGAGCGCATCGGCGTAGATATCCATCTTGAGGAAATCGTAACCGGTCCAATCTAGCAGACCGTCCATTGACGCATAGCCGGTGGCAATTCGCAGCGCCTTGGTGCCAGTTGTAGCGTGTTCGGTCACTATCGCGAGGTCTTTTCCATTTAATGGATTTTTGCCTTCAAACGAAGCCACAATCTTGACCGGTGGTCCGTCGGCTTTTTTTGCTTGGGCTTCCAACGTTGAACCGCAAGCGTAGCAATTCTTCCACGCTGACTCATTCCGGTACCCACAGACCGGACAACGCACAGCATCCGCCTTTAATTCCCCCGGTGGTGTGATTGGAGATTCTTCTTTACCGAGTACCGGTTGGGGTGTGAGTGGTGTATCGTCGGCTACTTTTTCCATCGTCACATCATCAATCCAGAAGAAGCCCGGCGCCCAGAGACCAAATGATGGGCCGGTGACCTTCTTCTTTTCTTTGATCTCAGCGACATAAGTCAAAGGTGTCCAGCCGAAGGTTCCGTTCTTTTTGAGTTCGAGATACTGTTCATCGAACATGAATTCTGTGGTTCGATTCCAAGTGCCGGAACTAATATCCAGTCCACGGATGAATGCGGTGATGCGGTACCGGCCCGGCTCAAGCTCGCGTTCGGGTGCGCGGACGCGAATTTTAGGTGCGCTATAGCCCACCAGTAAGCAGGAGTGTTGTCCAGAGTGAGCGATTGTCCCCACCTCGAACGCACAAGCACCTTCATACTTAGAGCCGCTCCATTTCGAAAAAACTAATCCAAATTGGTCTCGGGCTTTAGTTTCCTCAAACGAAGGGTCAGCGATAAGATTTTCGCCAGCCCGTGCTGTCAATGTTCCTGCTAATGCGATTGCTAGTATCCAAGTATTAATCCGCATGGTCTCGTTCCCTTTTTAGTTAATACGACGTATTCAAATTGCAGGGCGTTCCCGCAAGTCGTATCGGCGTTGATATACCCATCTTTTATTATGTCAAGATGGATAATGGAATCCGTGGAGTGGTCGGTTCGTTTTAAAACAGAAGAGGCGATTCTCAATGACGAGAATCGCCTCTTAGATTTAGCGTAGTCTTACTTCACGCACTTGGAGACCAACTTGGTCATCTCAAACATCGAGACTGACTTCTTGCCACCGAACACGGCTTTCAATGCTTCGTCGGCATTGATTTGGGTCCGGACTTTTTTGTCCTGCAAGCCATTCTTCTTGATGTATACCCAGAGCTTTTTGGTCAGCTCGGTGCGGGGTAATGGTTTGGAACCGACAACCACAGCGAGTTTCTCGTTGGGTTGAACTGGTTTCATGAATGCGGCGTTGGGTTTACGTTTTGCTGCCATGGTCTATTCTCCTGTTGGGGTTGGTTGACCTGTTCGTTTAACTCCTCACTACCTGAAGTTTTTTACCTTCATCATACCTAGGCAACACATAGCAAATCTGGCGATGAGAAGTAAAGTGGAAACCGCTGGGTAAAAAAGGGCGGTGCATTAGTATCCCAGTTTTAGTTTGTAGCGCAGCACATGGTTGCACTTGATTTTTTTGATCGACGCTTTGTTCTGCCAGCCTTTGCAGCACAACTCACCGGCGACGGTTTTGGCGCGCTTGGCGGTGGCGGCGGCGAGTTCTTCAGTCAGATCAAAGTCACCTTGCACGCATTCGTCATTTGCACAATCGAGACGGAAAACGGATTTGGCGTGGTGCAGATTTACGTCGTAGGTCAGGTCGCGATATTTAATGGTTCCCGTCGGCGCGTAATAGCCGACGTTGACTGTTAGCGATTTCAGTTTGCGATATTTCTCGGCCAGACAAGGTGCAGCCGCGACGCGAACGCCTTGCTTTTCTCTGTATTCGGCGCGCGGACCTAATTTGTGTGTGTACATATGTAATCCTTAGACAGACTGTGATCTTGCTTTGTTCACTGACCGGTGGCGGATGGTGGGGAAAGTAGTTGCGACCATCCTGAAATTGGCAATCGGCTTTTGTTATCCTCAATGTCACTCGCGGATTCAATCGCGAGCAGCACCAGATATGGTTCTTGGTACGGAAACGGCAGCGCAGTAATCAACGCATCCATTTCCAAAAGTTGACCTTGGCGCATTAGTTCCATTTTATGTTGGCACCGGACCACCTGATTGCCGTGGATGCCATCTTTCACCGAATTCCGAATCACGCAGCTCTGGCAAAACGGTCCGTGCCCGCAACCTTCCGCGACATCTTTCGAGTGCAAACAATGCAACGCCTCGCCGGCGCGCGGGTGTTGAACGGCACTTGCGTCCGCGTCTAAAAGCTCACCGGCGGCAGTGTTATATTCTAAAATCCGCATATCATCATCGACGAGAAAAATCGGCGTCGGCTCGGAATCGACGACCAGCCTTAGAACACCGCCAAAGTATTGTTCATTCGGCATCATTGAGATGACAATTTTTATACCACGGACAGAACTGTTTGTGGAGCAATATTTTCTAGACCAATCCTAAAATCCGCTTGCCCGGCTATGGCTGACAATGTACAGAGTGGCACATGAAAAGAATTTTTCTAGCAATGTTATTGGTGCTAGTTGCAATGCCGGTAGTCGCTGAAACCGGCTGGCGTGGCGATGGCACCGGTCGCGCGCCGACCGCCGAACCGTGTCTGTTGTGGACTGCCAAAACAAACGTTTTGTGGAAAGTGAATGTGGGTTCGAGCTATTCCTCGCCAGTCCCGGTGGCCGACCGGGTGTTTGTGACTTCGGAAGAGGACAAACTTCTGTGCGTCAATCGCAAGACCGGTAAAATTTTGTGGGAACACACCAACGGCTTTTCTGATTTGACTCCCAAAACTAAAGCCCCGGAAGACGCCAGCCCGACTTCCTGTGGTTTTACCACGCCCACGCCGGTCGCGGATGGCAGTCACGTTTATGTGCTTTTCGGTACCGGCATCGTCGCGAGTTATGATTTCGAAGGTCAACGTCAGTGGATTCGTTACTTGGCGGAGCCGCAAATCTTGGAATACGGTCGCTCCGCTTCGCCGGTGCTTGTCGCCGGGAAGTTGGTGGTCATGATTGGGCATTTGACCGCGCTCGATGCTGCCACCGGTAAAACCGCGTGGGAAGTGACCGACGCCGCCGAAACTTACGGCACGCCAGTTATTACGAAACTCGGCGACACACCGGTGGTCATCACACCGAACGGCGTTGTCGTCCGCGCCACCGACGGTAAGGTTTTAGCTCGCGGAATTGGCGAAGTGCTCCACAGCAGTCCCATCGTCCAAGACGGCGTCGTATTCTTTGGTGATGCACACTCCACGGCCGTCAAGTTAACGCTCAAACCGGATGGCAAAGCCGAAACTCGCGAACTCTGGCAAGCGGATCTCGAAGGCGAATTCTACGCCTCACCGGTCTGGCACGATGGTTTACTTTACACCGTCAGCAACGCCGGCGCGTTGCAAGCACTCGCTGCCGCCACCGGTAAGACAATCTATCAACAGACACTGGAAATTCCCTCCGGCAACTTCTACGGCAGCCTCGTGGTTGCCGGTGGAAAGTTATTTGTGAGTAATGACAAAGGCAACACGCTGGTGGTTACTCCGGGAAAAGAATTCAAATCCATCCAGAAAAATTCGCTCGATGACGGTGCCGCAAGCACGCCGATGTTTGACGGTCGCGCACTTTTCCTCCGGGCCGGTGACCTGCTCTACGCCATCAGCGCGCCATAACGCCGGTAAGAAGACTTGCAAGTTTTTTGCAGATTGTCTATGAACGAGACAGGAGTAGCGAAAACTAAACCGAAATTACTTAGGAGAGGTGTCATGAAAAATATCTGGAAATCAGTCATTAGTCTAAGCTTGGGGACAACGGTCCTTGCCAGCGCAACTTTTGCAGTGGAACGCGATGCCGCGAATTATGTGGGCGTCAAGACCTGCGGAATTTGTCACAAGAAAGACGATTGTGGAAATCAGTTCGCCAAGTGGCAGGCCTCGCCGCACGCCAAAGCTTTTGAAACGCTTGGCACGCCGGAAGCGAAAGAGGTTGGCAAGAAGTTTGGTGTCGAGAATCCGCAAACCAGCGGCAAGTGTTTGAAATGCCACTCGACCGCCTACAATTTCACCGAAGCGGTCACGACGGAAAAAATCAAACCGGAAGATGGCGTCGTTTGCGAATCTTGCCACGGTCCCGGTAAGAAATACATGACCAAGACCACCATGGAAGACAAAGCTAAGGCAGTTGCCGCCGGGCTAGTAGATCCGGCCACGCAAAGCTGCAAATTGTGCCACAACGACCAAAGTCCATCTTTCAAGGGATTCGACGAGAAGGCGATGGTTGAAAAAATCGCGCATCCCGATCCCAAAGTGAAACACTAACCGGCCTTTCGACTTGCCGTCGCCCGCGGTGAAATCCGCTGCGGGCGACGGAGCGAGTCACCATGCAGAAACTGAAGCTTGTCGTAATTTTGTCGTTGCTCCTCGCGCCGGTGATGACCGCGCGAGCGCTCGATAATTCCGATTGTTTTGCCTGTCACAACGACAAAGAGCTTGTCAAAACGAACGCCGCCGGCAAGGCGGTGTCGTTATTTGTGGACGAGAAGAAATTCGCGAATTCCATCCACGCAAAAAATCTCTGCACGAGTTGTCACGCCGACATTACCGATTTGCCGCACGCCGAAACGCACAAGCCAGTCGCGTGCAGTCAATGTCACCGGGTGGAAGCCGATATCTATCTCAAGAGCGACCACGGACAGGCGATTCACAAAGGCGTTGCGGAAGCGGCTTCGTGCCGGGACTGTCACGGCAGCGCGCATGAATTGCTGAATTACCGGAACACCGCCTCGCCAGTCTACCGGAGCAATCTCCCGGCGACTTGCGGCCGATGCCACGGCAAAACCGCGGACATGGAAAAATTTCATCTCCGCGAACGCAGCCCGATTGTGAGTTACGAACAAAGCGTCCACGGCATTGCCGTTTTGCAGAAGAAAGAAATCAATGCCGCCGTTTGTACCGATTGCCATGGTTCGCACGATTTGCACAAGTCCACCAATCCAGCTTCGAAATTAAATTGGAAAAATACGCCGACCACCTGCGGTAAGTGCCACGAAAATGTCGAGCAGACCTACCGGCGTAGTGTCCACGGCGCCGCGGTCAAAGCCGGTGTGCGTGACGCGCCGGTCTGCACGGATTGCCACGGCGAACATTCCATCACGGCGGTTAAACTAGCGACTTCGCGCGTCTCGCCGGCGAACATTCCGGACACCTGCGGTCAATGTCATGCGGCGACGCGCATCATCTCGCAGTACCGGTTGCCGCCGAATGTTTTCAGCACCTACTCGCAAAGTTTTCACGGGTTGGCGTTGCAAGGCGGCAATCTATTGGCGGCGAACTGCGCCTCGTGTCACGGCATTCACGACATCTTACCGGCGAGCGATCCACAGTCATCCATCAACCCGACCAATTTGGCGCAGACTTGCGGTAAATGTCATCCTGGCATTGGGACGCGGTTGACGGCAGAATTTTTCCGGATTCACGCGCCACCGGGAGCCGCCGAAGGAAAACCGTGGTTAGTAAATTTGATTTCGCGGATTTATATTTTCCTCATCATCGCCACGATTGGTGGAATGGCCGGGTTTGTCTTCTTGGATTATCTCCGGAAAACTCGCACACACATCGCGCATGTCCGGAATAGCACCGGCGAAGTGCGATTGACCAAGTGGCTCCGGACTCAACATTTCATCTTGATGGCGACGTTTGTGTTGCTGGCTTATACCGGGTTTGTGCACAAATTTCCGGACGCGGTGTTTAGCTGGCCGTTCCGGACTGGTGGCGATACCGGCAGCGCGGTGCGCGGATTGATTCACCGGATTGCCGGATGGACATTCATCGTTTTATTTGTGGTGCATTCCGTTTCGCTGGTGGTGACGCGAAAAGGGCGCGGATATTTCCGGGCGCTTTGGTTCGCGTGGCACGACATCGGCGATGCGCTGGGAACGTTGGCGTACAACATCGGGCTGCGCAAAACGCCGGTCGCGCCGCGCCAATGGAATTATGCGGAGAAGGCAGAATACTGGGCGTTGATGTGGGGTTCGCTGGTGATGATTGTCACCGGCTTGATGTTGCTGTTTACCGAGACGATGTTGGCGACATTGCCGAAGGTTTATCACGATGTGGCGCAGGTGATTCATTATTACGAAGCAGTGCTAGCAACATTGGCGATTTTGGTCTGGCATGCGTACTGGGTCATTTTTGATCCGAAGGAATTTCCGATGAATCCCGCTTGGTTGATTGGCAAGAAGGCGCCGCATGAAAAAGATTAAAGTTGTTTTGATTCTGCTGTTGGCCGGCTTGTGCGCCGGTGGTGCGCGAGCGGATGACGAAGAGAAAGTTGCCGACCGGTGTGTGCTTTGTCACGAACAGCAAACGAAAGACTGGCAAGCCTCGCCACACGCCCAGACGATGAACGACACGTTCCTCAACGGCTGGACGAAAGGTGGCAAGAAAATCGAGTGTCTGGTTTGCCACACCACGCAGTTTGACCGGAAAACCGGTAAGTTTTCACACGAAGGTATTACTTGCGAATCGTGTCACGGCGCGATGAAGGAAGATCATCCGGATAAAACGAAAATGATTCTACCGGTGACTTCCGAAGTTTGCCAGAGCTGCCACGCAGTGACCTACGGTGAGTGGCGTGTCAGCGCGCACGGCCAGAAAAATATTCGCTGTTTCGATTGTCATAAAATGCACGGCATGAAGCTTCGCAAAGACCAGCCGGACCAGATGTGCGGCACTTGTCATACCGACCGGCTGAAAGATTTTTCGCATGCGACGCATTCCCTCGAAGGTCTCCATTGCTTGAGTTGTCACATGCCGGAGATTAAATCTTCGGTCGCGAAAATTCGTGGCATCGGTGTGCGCGGTCACACTTTTGGCGTCGGCGCAGAGACGTGCGCGAGTTGCCACCGGGAAATGGTTCACGCGAGTCATGAGCGCGAGACGTTGACTGAGGAAGTGGCGAAACTCAAAGCCGCCACGCCGGAAAAACAAACTGCGCACCTGGCTGATTTGGAAAAAGAAGCGACTACGCTGCGCAATACTGTTCTCGCCAACCGGCGCGTTTTTCCGCCGGTGGTGGGACTGGCGTTTTTGTTGGGAATTTTTGTCGGTTTCGCCGTACCACATTTCCGGACGAAGAAGACCGAGGATAAACCGAAATGATTTCGCGGCGGCGTTTTCTCCAGACGAGTGCGACCGGCGCGCTGATGCTGGCGGGTGCGCGTTGTGGAGTGGCGGGAGAAACCAAAGCGGACCCGGTCACCGGCGCGGCAGTGTTGGTGGATTTGACGCGGTGCATTGGTTGCCGGGCGTGCGAGAATGCGTGCCGGATTCGCGCAGGTTTCCCCGGCTTGCCGTCTGCCACCATCGGATATGGTGCCGGCGATGGGAAGCTGACTTTTCAAACTCGCACGTTTGTGGACAAAACGCATCCGACACCAGTCAAGCGACAGTGTATGCATTGTTTGGAGCCGGCCTGCGCGTCGGTTTGTCCGGTTGCGGCGTTGGAAAAAACTGCCGCCGGACCGGTGGTGTATCACGAAAATGTTTGCATCGGCTGCCGGTATTGTCTGCTGGCTTGTCCGTTCACGGTGCCGAAATACGAGTGGGATAATGCGTTGACGCCGCGCGTGGCGAAGTGCGATTTCTGTGCAGACCGGCAAACGGCCGGTCAGTCGCCGGCGTGTGTTGCGGCGTGTCCGACCGGTACTCTGAAATTTGGCCGGCGCGGTGAGTTATTGCAGGAAGCAAAGGCGCGCTTGGGTTCGCAACCGCACCGGTATACGGCGTTGTACGGCGAAGAAATTGTCGCCGGTACGTCGTGGATTTATTTGGCCGATGCGCCGCTGGAGGAACTCGGTTTCCCGAAAGATTTGCCGAAAGAATCGTTGCCGAATTTGACATGGAAAGTGATTTCGAAATTGCCGTTCGTGGTGATTGGTATGGGTTTGTTGTTGGGATTTGTGGTGCGCTGGAGGACGCGTGAACAGCATTCCTGAAATCAATTGGCTGCTGGCGTTGTTCCGGATTTTCGGCGTGCTGGTCATGATGGGCGCAGCGGTGGTGGCGTGTTGGTTATTGGCGGGCCGGCAATTTCCGCAACGGCTTTCGGCGGCGGCGGGAAGTTGGGTGCTGTTGATTGTGCTGTGGGGGTTGGGTGGTTATGCGCTGACGAGCCGGTACGCGCTGGGGTTGGGCGCGGTAACGAATCTGTCGGATCAATTTCCGTGGGGACTGTGGAAGGCGCTGGTGTTGTGCGGAATTGCGTTCGCCGCCGGTGGGTTTCTGACGGCGTGCATGGTTTATATTTTTCGGATTAAAACGTTTTATCCGATTCTGCGACCGGTGGTATTGGCAGCCTATCTGGGTTACATTTTGTCGGCCTCCGGCGCGCTGCTGGTGGATTTGGGCCGGTGGCATCAGATTTGGCGGCCAATTTTTTATTGGCAACATCGCTCGGTGCTTTTCGAGGTGTCGTGGTGCGTGATGCTTTACTCCGGTGTGTTGACGGTGGAGTTTGCGCCCATCCTGCTCGATAAGCTTGGCTGGTTGAAGTTGTCACGGTTTGTGCACGCAATCACGGTGCCGTTTGTGATTTGCGGCGTGGTGCTTTCGACGTTGCATCAATCTTCGCTCGGCTCGCTGTTTTTGATTGTGCCGAATAAATTATTGCCGCTCTGGTACACGCCGTTGTTACCGGTATTGTTTTTTATCAGCGCGATTATTTCCGGATTCGCGATGGCGATTTTCGTTTCGGCGCTGACGTTTTGGACGTTCCGGCAGCCGTTGGAACCGCGAGTGCTCACGGCGCTGGCTAAAGGAATGACACCGTTGTTGCTCGTGTATTTGTTTTTGCGCATCGCCGATTTGACAGCGCGCAATGCGTGGACGTATGTGTTCCAGAATCCATTGCAAGGCGTGACTTTTACTATCGAAATGTTGCTGCTGACGGCGCCGCTGTTCGTAATGTTGCGAACGCAGTGGTCGGGCCGGCGCCGGTGGGCATTTGCGGCGGCGATTCCGGTGATTGCTGGGGTGATTTTGAATCGGCTGAATGTGGCGTGGATTGGATTGTTACCGGCCACCGGTGCAAATTATTTTCCGTCATGGATTGAAATCACGGTGACGTTGACGCTGGTTTCGATTGGCGTGGTGATTTTCGGATTGGCGGCGCGCTATCTGCCGTTGTTTGAACATTCCAATCCGGGGAAACATGTTACGCCGTAGTCTGACTGCGAAAGTTTTGTTGGCTGTCGGTGTGACGGTGGCGGCGGTCATTGCGATTTACACTTTTTTTGTGATTCGCGTCCAAAGCACTTGGTGGCACGAGCGGACGCAGGCGCAAAACGCGATTTCCATCACGATGGTGCGCGAATACCTCGAAGGCGTGATGTTGAGCGAGCGGCACGAAGAGGTGACGCATTTTCTGAATGAGCTGAAGAAGTCGAAGGAGATTTATGCCGGGCGCGTCGTGACGCCGGAGGGGCGGATTGCGTTTTCGACGGAGCCGGAAGAAATTAATTCGATTATCCGGCAATTGCCGGCGGGACTTTTTACGGAGCCGCATGTTTTGCAAGGGATGCGCTCCGAGCGGGGGGGACGATTTGCGGTGACGATGTCGCCGGTGCAAAATCATACTGCTTGTCAACGGTGTCACGGCACCGCGCCGCGACCGATTGGGGCTATTATTCTTGAAAAATCGATGGCACCGGCGGAGGCCAATATTGCGACCAACCGGAATCTACTTATCGTCTATGGTGCAGTAATTTTTGTGTTGGTGGGCGTGGTGCTTTGGATGTTGATTGTGCGCTTGGTTAGCCAGCCGGTGGATGAGTTGCTCACGCAAATGCACCGGGTGAAAGCTGGCGATTTGGCAGCGCGCGCGGCTTCCAACCGGGTGGATGAAATTGGGGAATTGGAACGCGGGTTCGACGGCATGGTGGAAAGTTTGGATACCACGAAGCGCGAGTTGCAAGAATCTCACGAGAAACAAATTCAGCAGGCGGATAAACTGGCGACGGTCGGCGAACTCGCCGCCGGGATCGCGCATGAAATTCGGAATCCGCTCGCCGGGATCGCCGCGGCGGTGGAAGTGCTGGCTGAAAAGCGCGACAGCCAAGACCGGGAAATTACCGAGGAGATTCAGGCGCAAGTGAAACGGCTCAACACCACGCTCAGCGATTTGTTGAATTTCGCGCGACCGCGTGAGCCGGAGATTGCGCCGTGCAATCTGGCCGACCTTGCGCACCGGATGCTGGCGTTGGTCCGGCCGGATGCGCAGAAGCATAAAATCCAAATCGTCGAGGAGATTCCGGCGGACCTGCCGGCGGTGAGCGCCGACGCCACGCAAATTCAACAGGCGCTGCTGAATCTGTTGCTGAACGCGACGCAAGCGATGCCGGAGGGCGGAACATTGACGGTGAAAGTGGTGCCGGTGGCGCAGCGAGTGCGGTTGACGATTCAGGATACCGGTGGCGGAATTGCGCCGGAGATTCGCGAGAAGATTTTTTCGCCGTTTTTCACGACGAAACACCGGGGCACCGGGCTGGGATTGGCCATCACGCGGACGATTATGGAAAAACATGGTGGCACAATCGCGGTTGACAGTCAGGTGGGGCGCGGGACAATGTTCACGCTGGAATTTAACGTTGCGGAGATTGTCGGTCATGCCACGTCCTAAACTACTCATTATCGAAGACGAAAAATTGGTGCGCTGGTCGCTGCAGCAAAAGCTGATGCACGAAGGCTACGACATCGAGTCGTGCGCCACCGGCGAGGAAGGCGTGAGTTTGGTCCGGGACGACAGTTTTGATTTGGTGCTGCTCGATATTCGGTTGCCGGGGATGGATGGCGTGCAGGTGTTGCGTGAAATCAAGGCGCTGGAAAAAGATGTGGCGGTGATTATGCTCACGGCTGAAGTCGGTGTGGCGCGGGCGGTGGAATGTGTCCGGCTCGGCGCGCATAATTATCTTTGCAAACCATTTGAGTTCGATGAAGTCCGCGTGGCATTGGAAAAAGCGCGGGAAGAATTGAAGTTGCGCCGGGAAGTTGCGCGGTTGCACCGGCAACAAAAAACGCGGTTTGCCGCCGGTAATTTGATTGGCGAAAGTCCGGTGATGCGAGCGACGCGCGAATTAATCGCGAAGATTGCCGGGAGCGATGCGACGACGGTGCTCATCGAAGGTGAAAACGGTACCGGTAAGGAATTGGCAGCGCGAGCGATTCATTTTGACGGGGCGCGGGCCGGTCAGTCGTTCATGGATATTAATTGCGCGGCGTTACCGGAGAATTTGTTGGAGAGTGAATTATTTGGTCATGAACGCGGCGCGTTTACCGATGCTAAAAGTTTGAAGAAAGGTTTGTTTGAGTTGGCGGATGGCGGCACGCTTCTCCTCGACGAAATCGGCGATATGAAACCGTCGATGCAGGTGAAATTGTTGCGCGTGTTGGAGACGCGGCAGTTCCGGCGGGTCGGCGGGACGCAGGATATTTCGACGGATGTGCGGGTGATTGCGCTGACGAATAAAGATTTGCAGGCGGCGGTGGGGAAGGGCGAGTTTCGGCAAGATTTGTATTACCGGCTGAAAGTGATTCCGGTGCGGATGCCGGCGTTGCGCGAACATGCCGAAGATGTGGCGGTGTTGGCGAAGCATTTTCTGGAACGGTTTGCCGGCGAATTTGGGAAGCCGGTGAAGACGGTGGCGCCAGAGGCGTTGGCGGCGTTGCAGGCGTACGCTTGGCCCGGGAATGTGCGGGAATTGCGGAATGCCATCGAACGGTTGGTGATTCTCGAAGCTGCGCCGGTGGTTCAGCGCCAACATTTACCGACGGAGATTCGCACCGGTATGAAATTACAAGATCAACGGGTGGTGGAGTTGCCAGCGGGGGGCGTGGCATTGGTGGATGTGGAGCGGGAATTGATTTGGCAGGCGATGGCGCGCTGCCAAGGCAATCAGACGCAAGCGGCGGAATTGTTGGGAATTGAACGCGATGCGTTGCGTCGGCGGTTGGTGAAATATGGTTACGCGGAATCTACTTCAGCGTAGTGCTGGCCGAAATAACAATGGCGCTGACCACGCCGGCAATGAGCACGACTAGTAGCACCACAATCCAAGTTAGACGACTATTCAACATTGGTGGTTGATTTAGCAAGGGTCGTGCCGGTCTGTGTAATCAAGCGCAAAGGTTTATATCGGCGATTTTTGAAGTGTTACGATTGCGTGAAATCGCGCAAGTTATTGCGTGAAATCGCGCAAATTTTGGTGATGATAGTTTTCCATCCAATAGTGGTTTTGTTGTAACTAGCTGGAAACCAATGACAAATGCTGTCGACACCGGTGCTGGCACGCGAGTTGCCATTTGTATCTGCCGGAGAAACTCTATTTATGGCAAAAACACGTATGATTATGATGGCTATCGCAATCGCGATGGCAGGTGCAATTGGAATCACCAGTTCTGCGTTGGCAACTCCAGCGCCGGTGGTGCAACTGGGAATTGTGAATGTAGGTGGTACACTCACCTCCGGTGGCAGCGCGAACTATTCCTTCTATTTTAGTACGACGGCCACAGGTTTGTTGGCTGTCAAAGGTTCAATCACCAGTACCGGCTACCTCACCGGTACGAAGAAAAAGTGGACGGCAACCTTGCCGAATTTTTCCACCACGCTTTCGGCGGGAACCACCAAGGTGACTGGAACATCGGTTGTGATCCCAACGAACTTTACCGGCGTGGCGAATCTGACAGTGACGGTGACGTTTGCTGGAAAAGGTGTCGCGACGAAGACGGTAGCCTTCACGGTAGCAGCACCGGTGGTGGCAGGAAGTGTTTCAACCAACTTATATGGCGTTGGCTTTGAGAATGCGGTCACGATGAATGCTGGAATCGTCTCCACTTATGCGATGAGTTCGCCGACTTATACCTGGATACAGACTGGCGGTAAGACGGTGACGTTGAGTTCGACGGGTTCGATTACGCCAAACTTCACGACGGATGCGTTGACGAACTTCGTGGCGTTCGCAATGACCAATGTTGTGATGTACTCGGACAGTCAGACATTGCGGACTAACGATGGAGTGCAAGTCGTGAGTATGGATGACGAGCAATCCACAGCGGCGGTGTACAGCTTCAAGGTGTTAGTCAGTGGTAGCTCAATCACGCGGACTGGTTTATTCACGGTGACGTGTGCAAGTTCCACGCCGGGTCATCCCAATGTTCCGGTTGGCGCGTTGATGAGCTTCAAGAGCAGCACGAACAGCGCAAGCTGGACGTTGGTAAAACGTCCGTCCAACTCCACCGCAACTTTGACGCATACAAATAGCTTGATGCCGCAATTCCGGGCTGACGTTGAAGGCGTGTATGCGGTTCGCGATAATGTTACCGGTAAGATTGAGACGAATACTGCCGCCAGCTGGACCGGCTATCAGTTCTGCTCGATTTGCCATGGACCCGATAATAATTTCAACAACGAAGACATTGTCACGGAATGGCAACAGACGAAGCACGCGTCATTTCTCCAAAAAGCGATTGATGGCCAGGAGTCGGCCTATTACAACTCCAGTTGCATTCGGTGCCATACGGTTGGTTACAACCCAGATCCCAAGGCGAACAATGGCGGATTTGACGATGTGGCGAAGACGTTAGGCTGGACGTTCCCAACGGTACTCACCAACGGAAACTATGCAGCGATGCCAGATGCGCTCAAAAACCTTTCGAACATTCAATGCGAAAGCTGCCACGGACCGGGAAGCCGTCATCCGGGTTCGCCATCCATCAGTTTGGATGTCAAAGTTTGCGCGACCTGCCATCAAGACGGGAGCCATCATGTTCGTCCACAACAGTGGGAGTCGTCGTCACATGCGGGAAGTAGTAATGATGACCAGAGCAAAGGTGGATATAGCAAAGTTTCACTCAATCAAGGCATGAATTCGCAATGCTCACGCTGTCATTCGCCGGTCGGATATTTGGCCGTGGCGAAAGGCACTCCAAACGTTCTCGCAACCACAAATAGTGTTCCGATTGGGAGTGGTCCGCTAGCCTGCCAAATCTGTCACGATCCGCATGACACCTTTGATAACGCTGACCGACATCAATTGCGCGTCTATGATTCGTTCCAGATGGGAAATCCCTATTACCGGACGAACACGATTTATGTGGCGTTGGGCGACAGCTTGACGACCGCTGATTTGCGGTTGACCAATAGTAATGTCGTGGTGACCAATGCCGGAGCCTCGGCGGCTTGCATGATTTGCCATAACGGTCGTGACCTACCGACACAAACCAAAGTTTATGGAACCAACACTGTTTTGTCGGCGAAGACGCTCCGTCCGACGACGATTGGCGTAACTAAGTTCTATCAAGTCGGTAACACGCACGACAGCACAGCGGCCAATGCGTTCACAGGTATCGGCGCGTATGATTACGGTCAAGTCATGGGGAATTCGTTCCACACCTATCTGGCTGACTGCCAAGCCTGCCATATGTATCAGCTCAAAGCCGGTGACACGATCTTGACGAACGGGATTCCGGTCGTACTTACTGCTGGGAATCTTGCTAACTATGTGAACGTGGTCGGTGATCACACGTTCAAGATGAGTTATACCGCAATCAATGGGACCGATACGAACTTGATTGAAAACATCGCCGCGTGTAACCAGTGCCATACGGAACCGGTGACTACCTTTGACTTCAAAGCTGTCAACGCAGAAGATTATGATGGCAATGGCGTGAAAGATGGCATTCAAACCGAAATGCAAGGCTTGCTCGACATTCTTGGTAAGCTAATCAAAGCAACCGGTGTGACAATCACGACTAACGCGACCACCGGTCATGTCACAGCAATCTCCAGCAGCACTGGATATTCGACGAACAATGCAGCGTTGGTGGATGCGCAATCCAAGGCCGCATGGAACTGGCTGACCGCCTATAACGAAGGTAGCTTTGGTGTCCATAATACGCGTTTCAGCGTCAACTTAATCCAGACGACTTATACGGATTTGAGCACGAACTACTACGGCAACAGTGTTACGAATACGTTCCACTATAAGTTCCCAAGTTCAAATTCAACACGCTAGTCCGGTCACCGGTTAACAGCATAACCCGGCCGGACATGTCCGGCCGGGTTTGTGTTGCAAATGGCAATCGTTTGTTAGAAAGATAAATTGTGAAACAGTTGAAATCGACAAAGAGTCTGACAATCACCGCGATTGGCGTTTTGGCCGCCGCAGTTTTAGTGATTTCATGTGCGACCGTGAAACGGGTCATTGCACCACCGCCAATCATTCCCGGTGCGAAGTTTGTGGGAATGGATCAGTGCACCGCCTGTCACGAATCGATTGTGAAGAATTTCAAACTGACGCAACATTCCCGGTTGGAAATTCCCGGTGAAGGCGACCGTGTGGGGTTTGCCGGCGGTTGCGAATCCTGTCACGGCCCCGGCAGTTTGCATGTTGATGCCGGTGGTGGACGAGGCAAGTTCATCGTCAATCCGAAGAAGGAACCGGAATCCTGTTTCCAATGCCATCTCGATAAGAAAGCGGAATTTCATTTGCAGTACCACCATCCGTTAATCGAAGGCAAAATGAGTTGCACCTCCTGCCACGATCCGCATGGTGCGAATATTAACACACCGAAAGGCGCGTTCGTGGCACGGGTAAATGCGCAATGCGCCCAATGTCACCGGGAGCAAACCAAGCCGCACGTTTTCGAGCATGAGGCCGTTCGCGAAGGTTGTGTGACTTGCCATCAAGTTCACGGTTCCATCAATCCGAAGATGTTGACGGAACGCGACAACAATCTCTGCCTCAAATGTCACGCCCAAGTCGCCGGTTTGAGCGGGCAAGTTTTCATTGGCCAGATGCCGCACGCCGGCTTTGGCCCATCACAATTTCTGCAACGCGGTGGCTGTTATAGTGCCGGTTGCCATACTGCTGTCCATGGTTCCGACCTCAACTCGCACCTGCGCTACTAACCATGAAACGTATTTATCTTCCCTTACTTTTGGTCGGTTTGTTACCGGTGGTTACCAGTCGTGATGCCGAGGCGGAACTCGGTCTGCAAATCACGCCCGGTTTTACTACCGTCAGCGTCGCCGGTGATAAACAAAAATTCCGCGAAGATAATTGGCTCGGAAACGGTTTCAGCGGCGGCATTGAAAGCGCCACGTTACATCGTGACCTCAGCAAAGATACGACCTTGGATGTCGATGGTCGGGCGTATTTTAATCAACGCGATTACAAATTGGAATTGGCGTTAACCAAAACCGATGTGGGCTATGTTCGCGCCGGGTTCACACAGTACCGGAAGTTCTACGATAACACCGGCGGCTTCTATCAGGGCTTTGCGCCGGCTTCGTTCACTTTGAATCGAGAACTCGGACTCGACATCGGCGACGTTTATTTTGAAGCCGGTCTTACTTTGCCGAATGCGCCGAAAGTTGTGATTGGTTACGAGCGCCAATACAAAACCGGCAGCAAGTCGTTGCTGGAATGGGGCGGCGTGACGCAAGGCGGAGTAACGCGGAATATCTTTCCGAGTTATGAAGATTTGGATGAGCACACCGACATTGTGCGGCTGAGCTTGGACTACGATATTAAGAACGTTCACATCGGCGACGAAGTTCGCTATGAACATTACGCCATCGGTTCGACTAAGGTGGATAGCACCGGCGCGCTAACCGCGACGGTTCACGAAGATTTCCACTCGGACACATTTTTCAACGTGTTCCATATGGACAGTCATTTGACTGAAAAGTTTTACTGGTCGCTCGGCTATCTTTACACCACGCTGGATGGAACCGGTGATTCCTCCGGGAGCATGTTTTCACCGCTGGGTGGACCGAATGCGAATTGGCTGGCAAGTGCCATTGATAACGACCTTGATTCGCATGTCCTCAACCTCAATGCGATGTATGGCCCGATTGCCGGCCTGACGTTCAGCGCCGGTGTCCAAGCTGAAAAGACAGAATCCTCCGGTGTCAGCGACCCGCTCTTTACCGGCGGCACGCTGACGAATCTGCTGAATTCCGTCAACAACCTCGAAAGCCTCGACGAAAACCTTAGCGTCCGGTACACAAAAATTCCGTTCACCACGATTTACGCGGAAGGCAAATGGACCGAAGCGCATCGCACACTCAGCGAGAGCGCACTGCAAAACGACATTTCCACTTTGGCGCTCGACTCCAACTCCTCTGAGTTCCGGCAGGATTACCGAATTGGTTTCAATACTGCGCCGCTGTCACGAATGACGTGGAGCTGCCGGTACCGGCACCTGATGGACCACAACAATTACAACTATTCGACCGACACGACCGCTGGCTATCCTGGTTTCATCACGGCGCAAGATTTTGTCACCGATGAAATCATGACTAAGTTGACCCTGCGACCCTGCGCAAAGTTCAGTGTGTCATTGATGTATCAACTGATTGCGACCGATATTCGGACCGGTTCAGAAAGCGTACCGTTTATTCCTGCTGTTCCCGGCGGCACGCAGTTGGCTGGTAATTATGACGCCAATATTTATAGCGTCAGCGCCACACTCACGCCGATGTCGCGGTTGTATCTCACCGGTTATTTCTCCTATCAAGACACGCGGACTGCGGCATTTGCCAACCAAGCCCCGTCAGTCACCACCTACAAAGGCGGCGTATTCACAGTCATGGGAACCGCCGGTTATGCGCTCGACGAAAAGAGCGATGCCACATTGGAATACAGCTACACGGCGTCGGATAATTTCACAGACAATTCCGCCAACGGTTTGCCGCTCGGCCTGACGGATCACCGGCATCAGATTATGGCCGGTCTCAGTCGTAAGTTCCGGGAGAACGTCATCGCGCGGTTCCGGTACGGTTTCTACGAGTATAATGAGAGCAGCACCGGTGGGATTAACAACTACCGCGCCAATCTCGTCAGCGCGAACTGCACCGTCCGATTCTAACTCCAGTCTACTTCGCTTTTCCGAAGATTAACGTGCCGAGATTTTGATTCAGACGTTCTTCTTCTTCCGCAACGCTGCCAAGTGTTCCGAGAAATCCGTCGAGTTGGTTCATTAAGTCGGCGCGTTTGTCATCTTCGCTGACCACTTTCAACCAATAATGTTCGGTGGTGGCGAGGCCGGGGCCGGTGACATCGTTGGTGTCTTGTGCTTCGAGCCAATACTCAATCGCGGTCTCCGCCGGTAGCGAATCTGTGATGGTGGTCAATTTCCACTCGTGCCGGCGCCGGAGCGTGCGGGGTGTTTCGCCAGCTAAATCTAATTCGCTGGTTTGTTCTTGGCCGTTGTGAATGGCCGGACTGCGATAGTGCAACGTGAGTTTGGCCACGCCGAAGTCGTCGTGCGCTTCCAACCCAATCATCACGGTGGCGCGGGCAGTGACTAATTCTTCTTTGCGTTCCGGGAATAGAATCGCCACCGTCGGCGGTTTATCCGGCAGAATATCAATCCGGTAGAGCGCCAATTCTTTGGCGCTCAAGCCATCTTCGTCCCGGAGTTGAACGGTGAATCCGCTCAAGCCGCTCTGCGGAATATTGATTTCACCAATCAACCGTGTCTTGTCGAGCGGGCTGATGCGCACCGGCGCATTCGTATTCAATCCCGCGAGTCGCAACGCAGCCATCGCGATTGGTTTATTGGCGCGGATAGTTAATTGCAATCGGCTGCCAGCCAAAAGTGTCAAATCGGTTGGCGCCCGCCGGACGGTAGCTAGCTTGGTGTACGCCGGAAAAACTTGCTGACATTCGAGACTAGTCACGACCGGTCGTTCCAAGACTTGAATCGTGAATGCTTCGCTCGTCTCGTCGTTCAAACGCACCCGGTAGGTGAACGACTCCTGCACATTGTCGAGTGTCTGCGGGAGGCGCGTATGGTCATCCGCCGCTGGTAGAATGGTGAACTCCTGTTGTTGACCGGAGGCGTACCGGATGAGCAATCGTCCGTGGGTTGGTATGATACCGGAGGCGCGCGCTTCGATGACGATGGTTTCGCCTTGGCCGACTTTGAGATTACCGGGGCTGACGGACGTGTGCGTTTTGTGCGGCACCGGTACGTTGAGCAAAATAGCGCGGCACAACAAAGCTCCGCTTGCCGGCGCACCAAACCGAAGCGCGAGGACAGCGGCGAAAATCACCAGTACCGCCATCAAGCTGCAGCCTAAAAAATGGCGGATGCTGACGACAGAACGGAAGTTCACCGGTGTCGCCAAAGCTTCGGTCTGTTTCACGAGCACCTGCACCATCGCTTCGGAATCATTCGAGTGCAGCGCGCCGGGCCGCGTCAGTTGCACACTGGCAATCAGCCGAGTCCGAAAATCTGGCAACGCTTGTTCTACGAGTAACGCGCAGCCATCTTCTCCCGGCGCATTCTCGACTGGCTCGACGATTTGCCGCCACACAATCAGCCAAATTAATCCGAGATTAATCAGCAGCAATAACGCCCGGCCCAGCCGCGGCAATTCTCCCAGCCAATCCACCGCCATGCCGATGGCGAATAGCGACACAACGCTAATCAATACCAACGCCACGCCGGTACCGGCGGTGCAAATCAGTAATTTGCGCCGCACGCCGGTCAGTTTTGCGCGTAACAGATTAATGCCTTGGAATTCGCTGGTCATTTTAGTTGGAATTTCTTTCGGAGCGCCCATTCCAATCCGGTCACCAGCACAAATAACGTGAACACCAATGGTGACGACCAGACTTCGACCTCAATATATGAACGTACCATCTCAACTTTTTTATTCACTAACTCCGGCAACCGGTACAAATCCTCTTCCCGAAGAAATGCACCGCCGCTGACTGCGGCCATTTCTTTCAGAAGCGGCTCATTCATTGCCGTCTGTCCCAATTCAAACTTCGGTTGCTGGACCGCGAAATCTAATTCGGTCTCCGCATCCCGGTCGACAGCAAATTTATACGCACCCGCCACCGGTGCCACAAACTCGCCGCGATACATCCCCGGTTGGCCCGGTAGCGGACGGAGTGTGACTTCGCGTTCGCCGAGATTTTCCGCCGCTTTTCCGCCGCGCGCGGTATACCGGCCAATCACTTGCGCATCATTTACCGGATCGTAGCTTGCCGTGTAAAGTCGGGCATACACCGTCACGCGGTCACCGGTGAAGTAACTCTGCCGGTCGCTGCTGAGTTGCGTTCGTTTCGCTTCGCCGAGTAATCGCGACAACGCCATTCGCTGCACGACTTGACTCCAGAGCAATGTGAAATATTTATCACCGATATTTTTCCGCCACCGCCAAGTCGCATCTGTGCCCACAAATAAAGTTTGACCGACGCCGTATTTTTGAAAAACGATGACCGGTAATTTTTCGTGGCCACCCGCCGGTGCGTCGAGCGCCGTGAGCAGCACGCTGGCCGCCGGTCGCACACCGGCGATATGCGCAACCCAGTACAACGGCGGCAACTCGCGCCAAATCTTCAAACTTTCTTCCGCCTGATCCGAGAGCGCGAGTATCGGACTTTCTTTACCGGCGGCGGTTAATTCCAATGTAATCGGCCGGCCGGCTAGTACATCGTTATCTTCGTGGTTTTTTGGAATTTCCACCGGCAACGCGGCTTCGAGTGGTGTCCGCGCATACGCTTGTGGGCTGAACCGCTTACCGGCAATCATCACCAATGCGCCGCCGAATTTGGAGACATAATCGCGCAATGTCTCCTGTTGTTCCGCCGAGAAAAGTTTCGGGTCCACATCGCCGAGAAGAATTACGTCATACTTGAAGAGGTCTTCTTTTTGCTTCGGAAACTCTGCCAAGTACGGCGAGTTTTCTGCTTGTGCGAGGCCGGGGTCAGCTTCAAATAGCAACGTCTTCACATTCATCCGCCGGTCGCGCAACAGCATCGCCAAGAGGTACCGGAACTCCCACCGGGGCGATTGCTCAATCAGCAGCACATTCATTTTAGTGTCCACCACCCGCAGACGTTTGGTCTGGCTGTTGTTATCTTTCACCGTTTCGTCTGGGCGCGGTGCAATTGACGCCTGCAAATCGAACTCACCGGTCTGCTGTGGCGTGAATTTCATTTCCACCACCTGTTCCGCGTCATTCTCCAAAATAATTTCCTGTTCGCCCACCGGTTGTTCACCCAGTTTCAAAACCACCACGGCTTTTTCACCGGCCAATCCTTGGCTGCGCACGCGAACGGTAACAGTCAACTCATCTTTCACAAACGCCACGTCTTCCGAAAAAATACTTTCGACGATAATGTCTTTCGGCGAAGTCAACCCGATGCCGTAAATGTACAAGGGAAATTTCTCCTGCCACGCCAATGTCGCGGCATCGAGCGGCAAACTGCCGCTATTGTTGCCGCCGTCGGTGAGAACAAAAGCACCGGCGACCGACTGCCCGCGTTGCCGGCGCAAAATCTCCCGGACCGCATCGCCAAGCGCTGTCACCGGACTATTCGCCTGATACTGACCGGACCAATCGCTTGGCAGTTCCATCAGTTCTTTGCCGAAAGAATAGAAAATCAAATCAAACTCTGTGTTTAACTTTTTCAGCAGGTCGAGTTGCGGATTTTGCAATACCGCTTTCAGTAATGCCTCGCGCGAGATGCCGGCAAACTCGTGCGTTTTCTCCAGCGGTTGACCGAGACCAGCGCGGGGATCGAGTGCGCCGGTGGCGATCCCGGCCCGTTTTAAGTCGGCGTCAGCAATGCGCAGGTCTTGAATCCGCATGCTGGTGGTACCATCGAGCAATACCACGAAACTCTGGCGCACTTTGCCATTGATGCCGAGTTGTAAGACCGGCTGCAGGATGAGCGCTAGGAGCAGAATGAATAGCGTCACGCGCAAGCCGGTCAGCGTGTAACGCAACCACACCGGCAATTCCGCCGACACTCGCCGGTAGAGAAATATCGTCAACGCCGTCAGCGCCAAACCGGTCAGCAACAACATTCCCAGATTTGCGCCGTGAAATTCTAATGACCAGCTCGCAATATCTTGCGTCTCTAAATCCCGCACACCAAGAATTTTGAGAAGGAGGTGGCTCATTTCGGCTCGCTGAAGATTTGTCCCAAAACCGTTTCCGTGACTGCCACCACCAGCGCAATCCACGCCAGCACGCGCCAGATTTCCCAGCTACCGGTGTTCGCCGGGCCGCTTTGTTTCCACGCCAACTCCGGTTGCCAGTGCACGACTGTCGCGACGGAACCGAGTTGCGTGAGCTGGCCTTCCGTCAGCGCATCCAGTCGCGATTCACGCGGGTCGGCTTGCGCCGCAAACTTGAGTTTCACCGGTGGTTCAGTCTGAATCGTTACCTCGTATGTGCCGGCCAAATCAATTTCCTCCGATTGCAAAACCGGCTGGTTCTCGACTAATTCGATGCGCCGGTACTGCCGTAATTTTTCGCCATGCGTGATGAGCGCGTCTTTGCCGAGCGTCTCTTCGGAAGTCCGCAATGTAAACCGGTCGCCGACGGCAATGTTGAGAGCTTTGTTTCGTTGCTCCAGCAATGCACCGAGCGTCCGGTGAAGCAACGGCACAAATGCCGGTCGCACCGGTAAGTCGTTCCACGCCGAATTTGCCGTACTCGCGAACATCACCACCCGGCCTTGGCCGACGGTGCGCTCGACGATTGCCGCGGCGTTGTCGGCAAACCGGGTGACTACGCGCACTTCTTTCCGGCCAATCGGTTGCAGCCGGAACGCTTTTAGAAATCGCGCCGACGAAAGCGTACCGGCGGCGGGATCGTTCCACAACGTGACCAACGGATGATCGTACGCTTTCGCTTGTAAATGAAATGCGTGTTCGTCATCCGCCGCTTCCATTAACGGGCCGAGCGTGGCCGGCAATAAACCATACCGGTTGGCAAGTTCTTCGTTGTAGAAGCGCGCGTTGACGAGGTTGCCGGGGAAAACGATGAGCCCGCCACCGCGCCGGACGTATTGATCTAAAGCGGTCGCGGTTGCCTGCGAAAAGTCGGAGACATTCGCCAGCACCACCACCGGAAAATTGTCCACGCGAGTGCCGGCGAGTTCGGTGGGCGTGATCACAACCGGCTCGATGTAGAAATCGTTGACCGCAGTCGAATCGACCGGCAGGAGCGCGTTGCGAAGGTAAAATGTTTCGTTCTCCAATGCGTCCCGGCTCGGATGTCCATCCACCAGCAACACGCGCAACCGGCGCGTGGCGGCAACGACCAATGTCCGCCGGTCATCGGCGGCGAGCCGGTCGCCGGTAATTTCGGCAGTCACGGCGTGATAGCCTTCCGTGCGCAATTTCGTGAAGAGTGAAACATTTTTTGCCGCGCCGGCTGGGATGATGTCGAACACGGTTTGGTCGGAAGGCGGGTCATTATCCACGGCGAGACGAACGGCGACGCCGCGCGCATCGTCGTGACCGAAGTTTGTGACTTGCACCTCGAAGCGTAAGGATTGATCCACCGGTGTCAGGCTGCTGCCGAGTCGCAAATCGCTGACGCCGAGATTGTGTTCTTCCCGGTCGGAAATCAAAATCAAGTTTAGGTGAATGTCGCGTTTGACTTCGTTGAGAAGCTTGATGGTTTCGCTTAATTCTTCCCAGCCACCGGCTTGGCCATCGGTCAAAAGATAGATTTCCTTGCGCGAACTACCACGGCGTCGCAACGCTTCCACCGCATCGCGCACCGCCGGAAACAAGCGCGTGCTCCGGTCGGAAAGCGTGGCTTCGCGCAGCGTTTTCCGAGCGAGATTCAGGTCGCGCGTCGGCTCCAAGACGAGGCCGCGAACGACATCGGATGCCAACCAGATTGCGGTGGCGGAATTTCCCGGCATGGCGTCGATAATGGTTTCGGAAAATTTCTTGGCGCGAGCGAACCGGCTTTGCACACCATCGGTCATTCCCATGCTGTAGGAATTATCGAGGATGACGACACCGGTCACGGCGGTGCGTCCCCGGAGGACAGCGGCGGCGTTTTGAAAAGTTGGTCGGGCAAGTGCGAGCGCGAGGAGCGCTAGCAATAAACAGCGTAACGCGAGCAGTAACCAGTCTTCGACGTTCATCCGGCGCTGGTTGCGTTCAACACTGATGTGCAAAAACCGCATCGCCGCCCAAGCCACGCGCCGGACGCGACTGCGATTCAAGAGGTGAATCAACACCGGGACGCTGATGGCACCGACGCCGGCGAGCAGGAGTGGATTGAGAAAGCTCATGGTTTACCGGGCGGAGGTGCGGCGGCGAAATGCGAGATAGCCGCTGAGCACTTCATGAAGTGAGTTCGCGGTGTTAACTAGCGTGTAGTGGCAATGGTTTTTCTCGCAGCCGAGCCGGAGGGCGCTGAGAAAATTTTCGAGTTCGGCGAGGTAGCTTTTGCGGATTTCGCTGGGCCGGGTCAAGAGTTTCGGAGTTTTCTCCAGCCCGGCAAATTCGACCATGCCTTGAAATGGAAATTCCAATTCGTGCGGGTCGAGCACCTGAAAGACGATGACTTCGTGACCGCTGAACCGGAGGTGCCGGATGCCTTCGAGAATTTTGCTCTCGTCGTCAAAAAAATCGCTGATGAGAATCACGATGCCGCGCCGGCGAGTCTGGATGGCGAGTTCGTGGAGGACTTGGCTGATGCCGGTGCCGCCGGTGGGTTCGAACGCGGCGAGCCGTGCGGCGATTTCAAAAATCATGTCGCGGTTGCCGGTGCGCGGAATATAGGTGCGCGTGCCGGTGTCGAAAATATTCAAGCTGACGGCGTCGCGTTGGAGTAGGACGACGTAGGCGAGGCAGGCGGCCATGACTTTCGCGTATTGAAATTTCGTCAGCTTACCGGAGCCGTACTTCATGGACTCGCTGCCATCGAGGAGAATGTGGGCGACGTAGTTGGTTTCCTGTTCGTATTGCTTGAGATAATACCGGTCGGTGCGGCCGAGCACTTTCCAGTCGAGATGCCGGATGTCATCGCCGGGGGAATATTCGCGGTGTTGGGAAAACTCGATGGAGAAACCGTGAAACGGCGATTTGTTTTCGCCGACCATGAAACCTTCGACGATTTCGCGAGCGAGAATTCCCAGCGCTTCGGCGCGGGCAATCGCCGCCGGATCCAGCAACTGCGCGGAAGCTTCCTGCGCCATGGATTACTTCACCGGTTCGTCGGGCGGAATGGTTTCGAGAATTTTACGGACGATGTCGTCGGCAGTCACGCCTTCGCTTTGCGCTGTGAAATTCGGAACAATCCGATGCCGCAAAATCGGCGGTGCAACCGCCGAAACATCTTCGCAACTGACGTAATATTGACCGTTGAGCATGGCGCGGGCTTTCGCGGCGAGGATGAGGTTCATGCTGGCGCGCGGACCAGCGCCCCACGATAACCATTTTTTGCAAAAGTCGGTGGCTTCCGGTGTTTTGACGCGAGTGACGCGGACGATTTTTTCGGCGTAGTTGAAGACGTGATCGGCGACCGGCACGCGGCGGACGATTTTTTGTAATTTGAGAATGTCGTCGCTGGTCAAGACCGGTGAGACGCGTTCCATGCTGCCGGTGGTGGCGCGGCGCATGATGGCGCTTTCTTCCTCGAAGGTCGGATATTCGACGTTGATCATGAATAGAAACCGGTCGAGCTGCGCTTCCGGTAGAGGATACGTGCCTTCTTGCTCAATTGGATTTTGCGTTGCCAAGACGAAGAATGGCTCCGGTAGCTTGTGGTCGTTGCCGCCGACGCTGATTTTGCGTTCTTGCATGGCTTCGAGCATGGCGGCTTGAGTTTTCGGTGGCGTGCGGTTGATTTCGTCGGCGAGCAAAATGTTTGTAAAAATTGGTCCCGGCAGAAATCGGAACTGGCGTTCGCCGGTGGCCGGGTCTTGGTAAATCACTTCCGTGCCGGTGATGTCCGACGGCATTAAATCCGGTGTGAACTGAATGCGTTTGAATTTTAGATGCAATGTGTCGGCGAGCGTCGAAATCATTAACGTCTTCGCCAAGCCCGGCACGCCGACCAGCAACGCGTGACTGCGAGTGAGAATCGCGATGAGGATTTGCTCAACGACGTCCATCTGACCGACGATGACTTTGGATAACTCAGATCGGATGAGCCGGCAGGAGTTTTGAAGGTATTCGACTGCTGCTAAATCATCGGCTGGAGTGTTCGCTTGATTTTCTTCGCTCATATTAACTTTAACTCGCTTTCAGAAGTTACGCGTGTGAACTGGTACGCCCGGCGGGAGTTGAACCCACAACCTTTGCCTTCGGAGGGCAACACTCTATCCAATTGAGCTACGGGCGCACAAGGACTTGGAGAGCTGACTTTTTTGTTGTTTTTACTGGGGTTTTGGTTCAATTTCAAAAGGTAAATTACGCCTGAAGTTACATGGCGTCCAGTGGTATTTAAGTACCTGAAAGCTGATGTGGGGTTACAACTGGGGTTACAACTTTTATTGAACCGTTGGAGTTATGCGGCGGGAGTATCGGCGGTGAGAAAAATTGCGAACTCGGCGGGGGAAATAAAAGAGAGAGCCGAGGAACTGTCTCTCATTCTCGCTGCTTCCCCAAGTTTTCTCGGGGCTTCTTCCGCCCTAGTGGGCGTTGCTGCTGAGAGGTGGTTCGGCTCTCCACCGCAACGTAGGCTCGTTTACTGAAATAGCAACCGATACTTGAGTTAATTTAGATTCCCACATTGCCAAACATTGTGGCAATTCGATTTGCTAAGTCGGTGATTTCGGGATGTGAAACTTCGAGTGTTTTTACCATCGTTGTCAGCTGAACTCCGTGTTGGCTTGTGGTGCTAGTAGTATGACTCTCTAGACTCTTTATTAGTTCGAGGAGTTCTGATTTAGTGGAATCTGCCAAGCCGTGTGCATTTTCCACCTTTGCACGAAGTTGACCGAGTAAAGAATTGATCATCGCATTGCTCTCCATTATTTCAATACAGCCACGGTTGCACTGGTGTGGCTCTTAACCAATCACTATTCCAAGGCGTTGGCAGTGTGATTTGCCCATCGAACTTAGTTGCCAAGACCACGAGTAGAACCACAAAGAGGAACGCCAAGAGAATCATTAATCCACCCCAAAGCTCGTCATGATGTGGATGTGGATGGAATCCGATCTGTCTCATACATCATCACCTCTTTTCTAAGACAACATACGACCATATGACTAATAGTGCAACTTTACGGGTAGGCGGACTTTGGCGAACTACAGATTATAGCGTTTATAGATTTCTTGCCGTGTTGGACACATACAGATGTTCCCAGTGTAGCCGTAGGGCATTTTGTATTCACAGGGCGTAGTGTTTTTACATTCAACAAAGTCCACCAAGCCGTTCACGCAGTACTCCACCTTACAAACGGTTTGAACAGGCAGGGCTAAGCAGGCGAAGTTCTTGGGGCATTGCGTTGTCCTAGCAATGACTTCCAATGGGATTTCAAGTTCCATGCAATGCTTTCTACTAAGAAAGTAGGACTGAACCTTGAGAATGCAAATTATTTTGGTGGTCTGGAGTTTGACATCTGTATTCATTTGAGTACTTTCATCACTAGGTAGGGGTGGAATCCGAAGTGGAGATTAACCTGCAATTTTCGAAACAACCAACTGAGGTAGGCGATGGGGAAATTAAATATCGAATTATGTCCAGAAACGGGGATTTGTTCCATTGTCAAAAGTGATGGCACGAAGGTGGATTTGATGCCCGATGAAGTGGACAGTTTACGAGCCATTGCCACACAACCTGACGCCGTTCGTAAAACCATTGCAGATGTCGATGCTAACTTCGCTCAAACACTGCAACCTGAAGATTTGAAACAACTCGCAGAAAAATTGCGTTAAGGTTGCCTCCTCTCGGGTGGCGGTCAAGTTGACTGCGGCGTAGTGGTTCTCTCGGGTTGGCATTTGAGTGGGAACCCGCTAATATTTCAGTGTGAACTCCACTATACATGACATTTTTTTAAAATGTAGATCGTGTGATAAAGAGTTTGTTATTGCTGCTGCTTCAGCAGCAACGAAAATTAATTGCCAAGTCTGCGGTCACGGGCAAGAAGTTCCCGCACTATCCGTTCCACAAAGCTGCCCTCATTGTAATCAGGCGGTTAAAATTGACCTGGACTTACAAGGTGTGGTTTTGCGGTGTCGCAGTTGCAAAAAGGCGATTTTGTTACCGATGCTTCGTAGCGGACGGATTTTTTGTCTTTGCAAACGCTGTGAAAAAAAGATTGAACTTCCAGCTTCCGAAGCTGGCAAACTCGTTGCCTGTCCCCAATGCGATGGTTGGATTTGTTGTCCCGCTTTAACCGAGGTGGTGAACGCCTCGCCAATCTCCACCCCCACTGCCGTGACAACATCTGCTACTACCGGCGAGCGACGAAGCGTCAGCCAACGTTCCGCATACACCACGAATCATCAAGTTTGACTCTCGCCGTTGGAGTTCTCTTGCCAGAGAACCGTGACCATGCTGATTGTGGTAAAAAATCAGGAATGCCCAAACTGTCGGGAAATGCTCTGCCAGAATGGGCTTCAATTGAGATGGTGGATGCAATTTCCACTCATCATCCACCCACCCATGGTTTCGGTTGGGGTTACCATATAAAACTGAGAAAATCTCATTCTGCTTGAAATCATCCCTACGGTCTTCATTCCAACCTATTAATCCCATCAAGTAGTCATACAATGTCCCATTCTCCACCAGTTCTTTCCAGCGGATCATATCTGTTGGATATATCATTGAAGGCGTATTACCTGTGGTTAATCGATTAGTTGGATTTATTGATCTTGGTATATGTATTTCTGAATCAGTTTTTCCCAATTTTTTTTCATCTTTTTCATCACTCTTCCCTAGCCTAACCTTTACCATTTGCATTTTGACAGAAACATCTGATTTATAGCTACTTATAGTGACACAACCTAATCTTGTGGGTTTGAGCTCCAAAGCATGCTTTTGATTGAACTGTGTGAGCAATAATTCGGTCAGGAAGACTGGTTGAGAGTTCCTGATGTCAATCTCAACTAATGGCTGACCTTGAATGGTAATGCGTGCCCTAGCAGAACGAACCAGGTTACAGGTGGTTGTTTGGACACGCCCATAGTCATCAACACCGAAATGGTGTTGTCCACGTTGAACAGCGAGGAGTTGCGTATCAATAAAGCTGAAATACTCAGCCTGACTGAGATGTTTTTCCATACCGTCAGAAATGTGTCGAGCATAGCCCAGCCTTTTAATTTCGTCCCATTCGGAAGGTGGAATCTCGATTTGCCCGACCCAATTCAATAGGTGGCGGTAGGTTTTGTCCCGAATTCGATGTTCTTGCTGTGCCTTGCGGGTCGCCATAATCTTCTTACGAATGCGGTTCCCACTCGGCTGGACGATGATGGTGGGCTTACTGGCGAATCGGTCGCCGATGCGGTAGCCAAAGCATTTTTTCCCCTCGATGTAAGTGCTCCGTTCAATCAGACCCATTGCTAGCACCTGGGGAATGAGTTTTTTCCAAACTCTACTAGGGATTACTTTGTACAAGTATTCGGTTTTCAGTGCCGTGAAACGGTGGACGACGCCACGGATGCGTTCGTCTTTGTGATAAAATGTCATGTTGGTCAGAATGCGGTGTTGAAGAAAATTAGCAGCGTCAGCCAGCCTAGTAGGCAATATGCTTTTCGCATCAACTTTGACGTAAAGATCACATGGTGATGACGGGGCGGGTGACGTTTCTGGCGAAAGTTCAATTCGGGGTTTGTCGTAAATCTCAATTAAATCAATCATGGCACCACCTCACAAAAAAATCCGCCGATGTTCGGAACGGGTGGGAAAGATGGCGTCTTTGAGAACGCTGTTGAGCAACCCAACATCAGCGGATTTTATATTGTATGCGTAATTCATTTTTCCCTTTTGGCTTTCCGATGCCGTGACTACCTATCATTCTTCGGTGCCGAGTGAGCCACCTGCGGTTTTTCAGCACAATTCTTCACAATGAATTATACATCGAACCTTGGAAAAAATATGGCTGTTGAAGTGGCTCAACATTTAGCGGGCGACGATCACGCCGAGGAGGTGGCGGGCGAGGCTGGTATGCCCTGCCAGCAAGCCGAAATAGCGTTCACTCTAGCGGCTTCGTCATTAACAAATGCCGCCCTCAGATGCGTATAAGTTTTGGCGGCTAGAGACCCGCCGTCTCGCTCTGAATGCCCGAGCCAAGCTCCGATGGTCTTGAAGCTAACACCAGCCTCGCACCACATTGTCGCTGCGAGATGCCGTAAGCTATAATGGTCGTTTAGTTTCGGTAGATTTAAGAGATTACAAGCGGTTGCTAGTGGCGTCTTACATGAAGAAACAACAAAGACTGGAGCTGTTAGTTTAGGGCGTTGTCCCTGCTGCATCCGACGGAATAGTGCCTCAGCATGAACAAATAGCGGGACAATCCGAGTTGAGTTGGCGGTCTTAGTGCCTGTAATATTTACCTGTTTCCGTTGCCAATCAATGTCTCCCCACTTCAGTGCATTTGCCTCTCCCTGTCTGAGTCCTAGATAGGCAATACCCTCAGCTAAATCAGCTGCGTCATTGGCAGGCGGCTTGCCGTTGGATTTCTTCGACCGCATCACAGCAAGAATTTCGGCAAATTCAGCACGACTCGGCACAATCCGCTTGGCGTAACGAACAACCTTACGTTGGAGATGAGCCACAGGTGATTCATAGATTGCTCCATGAAGTTTGGCATAATCACAGATGGATCTTAGTGTCTCTAAATCCTTATTAAACGTGCTGGAAGACATCCGTATCGAATGTTGTTCCGCCCATTGCTCACAGGTTAACTTAGACAACTCGCCGATAGGCGGATTACCAATACCAGCAGCAATTGTAGTGATGGAATGCTTGCGTCGGCGTCGTGTGGATTCAGCGAGATTGGTCCGTGTGGCAAGCCATCGCTCGCCAATGTCTGCGATACTTAATTGTGAGAGTGAACTGATATCGGAGTGTGGCGACGTGATTACAGGTGCAAATTGAGCTGGCGTGATGACAGCAGAACTGCCAGTGAGTTCAAATCGAAATTCAGCGAGTCGTTTCCGAGCTTCGTTTCGGTCAGTGGTTTGTAAGCTTCGCTTGAACTGAATCTTTTTCCCGGCGGTAGTGCGCTTGATAATTGCGTAAATAATTCCCGATGAATTATCTCGCCAAAGGCATTCACCAATATTTTTTAAGTATCGCTCGGCGGTTGGAAAACGGCGGCAGGAACCTCTTGGGGTTACAACTAAATTTGAGTTTGGGGTTACAACTGGGGTTACAACTACCTGATTTTGGACGGTGGGAGTGACCATCGGATCCTCTTTAAGTCATTCTCACTGAACTGGTACGCCCGGCGGGAGTTGAACCCACAACCTTTGCCTTCGGAGGGCAACACTCTATCCAATTGAGCTACGGGCGCACAAGGACTTGCGACTTAGGAAGGGTACACTGAAAATATCCTGATGGTCAAGGTGCATACACATTCTGCTGCCAGACCGCGCTTGACTTGTTTATCGGTGCGCTCCAGAATCATACCAGATAAATTCGTGAGGTTGCTCGCGAATGAGGCAACCGGCAAATTTTCGAAAAAACTAATAAAATCAACATAAGCGCCCGTAGCTCAGTTGGACAGAGCAACGGATTTCTAATCCGTGGGTCGCGTGTTCGAATCACGCCGGGCGCGCCATCAATTATGAAAAAAATCCTCAATATTATCTCGTTTGCCATTTTGACCGGCTGTACGACGCAATCCACGCCGACTGCTAAACCAACCGCCGCCGGTCAGCCGTCGGTCATGCAATTTATTGCCACCGGAGCGAAAATCACGCATGTGGATGCTAAACTTGGGTTTGTCGTTTTGGATTACCGGTCGCAGACGATGCCGGCGGTTGGCGAGCGGCTTAGTGTTTATCGTACCGGCCAGCGCATTGGCGAAGTGCAAATCACTGACCCGGTTCGGGTGAGTTTTGCGACCGCTGATATTTTAAAAGGTGAAATTCGCGTTGGCGATGAAGCCCGGTAGTCTGGAAGTCGTGGAGAATAAAATTTATGGCATTTAAAGCATTAGGATTATCCGAAGTTGTGTTGCGTGGTGTGGCGGCGGTTGGTTACTCCGAACCGACGCCGGTACAACTTCGCGCGATTCCGTTGATTCTCGCCGGCCGAGATGTCATTGGTTCCGCACAAACCGGCACCGGTAAGACGGCGGCGTTTGCGTTACCGGTATTAACGAAGCTCGGTCTGCACGGCAAATGCCGGTGTGTGGTGTTGACGCCGACGCGGGAACTCGCCGCGCAAGTCGAGACGGCGTTTCGCGATTATGGACGATTCACCGATTTACGAACGACGGTGATTTATGGCGGCGTCGGTTACGGCCAGCAGCGGATCGACTTGAAAGCCGGGATGGATATTTTGATTGCCACACCGGGCCGGCTTCTCGACTTGATGGAGCAGGGCGATGTGCGGCTCAACGATGTGCAGGTGTTGATTCTCGATGAAGTGGACCGGATGCTGGATATGGGATTTTTGCCGCAAGTTCGTCGGGTCGTTGAAAAATGTCCGAAGGAACGCCAGACGTTGCTATTTTCTGCGACGATTCCGGGTGAGATTGAGCGTCTCGCCGGTTGGGCGTTGCGAAATCCAGAGCAAATCTCAGTCGGCGAGCGCCGGCTGCCGGCGGCGACGGTGACGCACGCATTTTATCCAGTCGCGGCGACGCAAAAGTTTCAGTTGCTCATCACGCTGTTGGAGCGGACAAAATTTGACAGCATTCTAATTTTCTCTCGGACCAAACACGGTGCCGATAAAATCGCTACCCGGCTCAAGCAAGCCAATCATTCGGTCGCCGTTTTGCATTCCAACCGGACGCAGCGCGAACGAATTGAGGCGCTGGAAGGATTTAAGTCCGGTAAGTACGAAATCATGGTTGCCACTGATATTGCGGCGCGTGGCATCGATGTGGAAGGTGTGACACACGTGATCAATTACGACGTGCCGCAGCATCCGGAAGATTACGTTCACCGCATTGGCCGCACCGGTCGCGCGCAGAAAGTTGGCGATGCGTTCACGCTGACGACGACGGAAGAAGCGGAGCATGTGAATGCCATCGAGCGGTTCATCGGCGCAAAGATTCCGCGTTTGCAATTGGAGAACTTCAATTACACCGCAACGGCCGCTTTTCACGAGGATGCCGGCGCTGGCGCGCGCCGGAATGTGACGATGGCGCGGACTTCAAAAGGCTACTCCTTCGGACCGCGCCGCCGGCGATGAAAGGCTTTGCCTCAATGAATATCAGGTAGGTAGTTATATAACTTTTGCAGAGAGTAAAAATGAAACGAGAGATTTTTAAATGGATAGCGGTAGTCGGAGTGATGGCAGCAATTTGGACCGGTTGTAGCCAGAAAGAGGAACCATTGCCGGTCGCGCCACCGGTGCCGCCGGCCCCACCAAAACGAGAAGCGCATTTCAAAACCACGCCGACTTCGGAAACGATGCCGCCTTCTTTTGAAGAGTCGGCACTCGCGGGAACGACAACGGTTGCTGATGCCAGTGCGGGGCTGCCAACGGCTGCGGATTTGGAGAAGCAGTATTTGGCGAATCCGGAATTCACCGACCGCGTGCAAACAATTTTCCAATTGAGTAATCTTGGGTCACCGGAGGCGGTGAGTGTTTTGGGCCGGTTGTTTCAGAAGGAGCCGGATCCTGATCTTCGGCTGCAGGTGCTCAATTTGCTTTTCAATATCGAAGGGCAAGATGCGAATAAAGCCACGTTGCTGACGGCGGGCATCGCAACCAATCAAACCAAGGAAGTTCGCGAGGCGGCCGTCAATGCACTCGGCAGTGTCGACGCCAAATTTGCCATGCCGATTCTGCAGGTTTTGCTCAACGACGTTGACGAAGATGTCCGCGAGCGTGCCAAAGATACAATTGAACTATTGCAGACCCAAGAGGCGATGCAGAAATAGGCATTGACGGGCAACAAAGATTCCGGTAAGTTCGCGCGCTCTAACGCAGAAAGATTAATCCCATGTACGCAGTCATTAGAACAGGTGCTAAACAATATCGCGTCCAGTCCGGCGACGTGCTCGAAGTCGAGCTTGTCGAAGGAGCTAAAGGCGCAGAAATTTCATTCCCCGACGTTTTGTTGCTCGCCGATGGCGAAAACATTCAAGTCGGTAAACCCAACGTTGCCGGCGCGCATGTGACCGCCGAAGTCATTGATCCGGACAAAAAAGGCCGGAAAGTCATTGCCTTCAAGTTCCGCCGACGGGAAGGCTATCACCGCAAACGCGGGATCCGAGCGCATCACACCGTGCTCAAGATTAAAGAGATCGTCACAAAGTAACCTTAGTTAAGGAGTTACCACTATGGCCCATAAAAAAGGACAAGGCAGTTCTCGAAACGGTCGCGATAGCAATAGCCAACGGCTCGGCGTCAAAGCCTACGGTGGCGAACTCGTAAGCGCCGGCAGCATCATCATCCGTCAGCGCGGCGCAAAATTCGTTGCCGGTAGCAATGTTGGTGTCGGTCGCGATTGGACGCTCTTCGCATTGGAGACTGGTAAAGTGCGGTTTGATAAAGCCGGTCACCGAGTGAACATCGATCCAGTTCTATCAACCTCATAAATCTTCAGACATTACAAAAACGGCCGGCAAATTGCCGGCTGTTTTTCTTTCTAGCGTGAATGTTATTCGTCAGTCAGTTGGCCGGCCAGATAAGCGTCATACGAACTCAGGTCGAGCATACCGTGGCCAGATAGATTGAAAACAATGACGCGTTTCTTACCTTCTTGACGCGCGGCTAATGCCTCATCCACCGCCGCTCGGATGGCGTGTGATGACTCCGGCGCCGGAATAATCCCTTCGGTGCGCGCAAACAGTACCGCGGCTTCAAACACTTTCGTCTGCGGATACGCCACGGCGTCCACCAACCCAAGATCGTGCGCGTGACTGACCATTGGTGCCATGCCGTGATAACGCAAGCCACCGGCGTGAATCGTCGGTGGGATGAAATCATGACCGAGGGTGTGCATCCACATCAACGGTGTCGTCTGTGCGGTATCGCCGAAATCGTACCGGAGCTCGCCTTTGGTCATGGAAGCGCACGAACTCGGTTCGACCGCCACAATCCGATATTTCTTACCGGCGGTGATTTTCTGATGAATGAACGGAAAGGCAATCCCGGCAAAATTACTACCGCCGCCGACGCAACCGATGATGACATCCGGTTCTTCACCGGCAAGTTCCATTTGTTGAATTGTTTCCTGACCGATGACGCTTTGGTGAAGGCAAACGTGATTGAGTACGCTGCCGAGAGCGTATTTTGTACCGGGCGTTTTGACGGTGTCTTCCACCGCTTCGCTAATGGCAATGCCGAGGCTGCCGGGGCATTTGGGGTCTTCCTTTAATAATTTCCGGCCAAATTCTGTTCGATTACTAGGACTGGCGAAAACTTCTGCGCCCCACGTCTGCATCATCATCTTCCGGTACGGTTTATGATCAAAGCTGACGCGCACCATGTACACCGTGCATTCCAAACCAAACAACCGGCACGCCAATGCCAAGGACGAACCCCATTGACCCGCTCCGGTCTCGGTCGCGAGCCGTTTTGTGCCGGCTTGTTTGTTGTAATAGGCTTGCGGGACGGCGGTGTTTGGTTTGTGGCTGCCAGCCGGACTGCCGCCTTCGTATTTGTAATAAATATGCGCCGGTGTTTGCAGCGCCTTTTCCAAGCGGACGGCGCGCAACAGCGGTGTCGGCCGCCAGAGCGCGTAAATGTCACGCACTTCCTCCGGAATTTCGACCCACCGGTCCGTGCAAACTTCTTGGCGGATTAAATTTTCTGGAAAGATAGCTGCCAGCGCATCCGGACCGACTGGCTGTTTCGTTCCCGGATGCAATGGTGGCGGTAACGGCTTTGGAAAATCAGCCAGCAGATTATACCAGTGCGTTGGGATTTGTTTTTGGGTCAGAGTGAATCGCGTTGAGGTGCTCATAATTTAGGTTTTTGAGTTTGGTGGACATCGCGCAACGAAACTTCCGTTGGCAAATTCGATTGCGGGCTTTTCGGAATCGCAATGCGTTGCGATAGGTAGATGCCAGAATGACCGCTGAAGACATAGGCGAGGAAACAGGCGGCGGCAATGTAGACACCGTAGGTCGCTCCGAAAAGTTCAAACCCCATAATCGTACAAGCCAGCGGTGTGTTGGTTGCGCCGGCAAAAACGGCGACAAAACCGAGCGCGGCGAATAAGTCGGTCGGCGCGTTCAATAGACCGGCGAGCACGTTGCCGAGTGCGGCACCAATGAAAAACAATGGCGTTACCTCGCCGCCTTTGAAACCGCAGCTAAGCGTCAGCACTGTGAAAACAATTTTCCACCACCACGCCCACGGATGAATTGTAGTTTGGGTGAAAAAGTGGACGATACTCACGCCGGTAGAATCCGGAGTGTTCACGCCCAAGCCGAGATAATCCCGCGTACCGACGAGATAAACGAGACCGATGACAAGCGCGCCGCCGATGGCCGGTCGGATTGGAGCATATGGGCAAAACGTTTTGAAAAAACTGTTGAGCCGGTGCGACGACTCTGAAAAAAATGCGCTGGTTAGTCCAAAGGCTGCCGCTGCAATGATGACTTTTCCGAACAGCAACCAGTTTAAGGTAAAAATTGAGTTACCGGCGAAGGCAATGTGGTACGACGTGTGGTGAATATTCCAAGCTTGGCAGGTCCAATCGGCGACCACCGCGGCAATGAAACACGGCAGCAGTGCCTCATACTTGACTGAGCCAATCATCAAAACTTCCAACGCGAAGACCGCACCCGCCAACGGTGTGCCAAAGACGGCACCAAAACCGGCCGCCACACCGGCCATTAATAAAATTCGCGTTTCAGTCGGTTTCAAATGTGCTAGACGACCGCAACCGCTGGCGATGCTGCCGCCCATCTGAATCGCCGTTCCTTCTCGGCCAGCTGAACCGCCGAATAAATGTGTCACCACCGTGCCAAATAAAATTAACGGTGCCATCCGGCGTGGCACTCCGCCACCGGGAGTATGAATTTGATCAAGGAGAAGATTATTGCCACCTTCGACCGACCGGCCAATCCAGTGATACACAAACCCGATTGCCACGCCGGCCACCGGTAGGAGAAACAGCAACCACGTATATTGCCAGCGAAGCTGGGTGACCACATCCAAACTCCAGAGAAACAGCGCACACGCCGATCCGACGAGCGCTGCCATCGGCAGTAGAATCAGTAGCCATTTCAGACCGCGCCCCGCGAATGCGAGATTTTCGCGCCAGCTTTGTCGCAGCAACATACCGGTAGTTTGCCTGAAGTCTGCCGGTAACTCCACGCAAAATTTAGAGATGGCTGTCTAGCGTCAGTTGTCTGATGATGTGGAACGCAATATCTGAATCATTCTAAAATGACCGGTGACAACGAATCCAGGAAAGATGCTGACTTACTGACGGCGCATCTGTGCAGTGTGTCCGGGGGATATAATATAAATAGTAGTTCATAACGGATTAATTTATGATAAGGAATCCTCATGAAAAATCGCTTCATTACAACCACAATTCTATCCTGTTTGGCTATTGGAATGCTGTTTTTTACCAGTGCCGTAAGCAAGGGGGAAACTATTGTATCAGATCAAATTAAATTAATGGCAGGAACGTGGACGCTAAGCACAAAGGGTACTCATGTACCCAAAGGCGGAGATGTGGCGGCGTTCACCCAAACAATCGCATTAAATTTTCTTAAAGATGCAGGGGATGGATCTAACTTTATTACAGGTAAAACTTTTGGGAATGAAATTGTAAAATCTTCGATTCCTACTGCCCAGAGGAATGGCAAGGTATCCTTCAAGACTAGCCACAAATTCAAAGGCAAGTATTATGAGATTAGCTGGGAAGGAACTCTTGACGCAACAGCCACACAAATCACTGATGGTAAGTTTTCTACTCCTTATGCTTTCGGGAGTTTTACTGCCGTAAAGAATTAAACGCGCAATGACAGTCTGTTTTGTGGCGCTTGTAACAGTGCCCTAGAACGCACTGGAATCTACACAAAAGCGGAAGTCGAACAACCTTGACGGAGTAGTCACTGGATTAGAACCAAAAGTAAAAACCAGTGATTTCCCTAGGAAAACCACTGGTTTTGAAAGTGGTGGAGAGGAATGGATTCGAACCATTGAAGGCATAAGCCAGCAGATTTACAGTCTGCCCCGTTTGGCCACTTCGGTACCTCTCCATCAAGGACTTAGCTAAAATTGACTTGACTCAAATGGCAATAAATGGCAAATTAAAACCTGTTATGCCAACCACCACTGCCGCCAAGCGCTGCAATAAATCGAAGCAGTGGCCGCCCATTCACAGGCTGTCTTATAGCAGTGGCGCAACCGCTTGGCAAGTGGCTTGTATGGTCAATGGCAAACGCATTCGGGAAACGTTCGCGACCAGTGACAAAGCCGCGACCCGCGCGGCCGAAATCCGCACGCAGTTAATCAATGAAGGGCGCTCGGCGCTGTCGCTGGATGTTCAGACGCGGGCCGAAGCCGCCCGGGCCGTTGCCAAGTTAGCCCCCCATCAGGCCACCATCACGGAAGCCGTGGACTATTACTTGGAGCACTACTTGAAGTTTCGGGCGGCCCCCACTGTCAAAACCGTGGTGGCCGAGATCATTGCACAGAAAAACGCCAGTGGCCGCCGGGCGCGCACCATCCGCCAGTTTGGCTTTCTATGCGAGCGGTTCGCGTTGAATTTTGGCGCGCGGCGCTTGTCCACAATTGCCCCCGCTGAGATTCAGACTTGGCTAACCGATGAGAAAATTCACGGCATCAAGCTCGGGCCTGTCAGCCGCATCAATTACCTGGTCGCCATCGGAAATGTTTTTAACTATGGCGTGCAGCACGGTTACTGCGATCGCAATCCAGTCAAACTGCTCGACCGCCCATCCCGCGAGAGCGCCGATATTAAATTCTTAACTGTCGAACAGATCATTTCACTGTTGCTCCATGCTGAAAAGCACGAGCTGGTGCCGTATGTGGCCCTCGGCGTGTTCGCAGGACTCCGCCCGGAAAAGGAATTACGGGCGTTAGAGTGGCCCAAGGTCAGCCTGCCAGAGCGCACCATTCGGATTGACGCGAGCTTGGCCAAGACTCGGCAGCGGCGGGTGATCGAGATTGGCGACGCGTTGGCCGCCTACCTAACACCGCACACAAAGAAACGTGGGATGGTTGTGCCGCTGAGTGATCAAGCGTTTCGGACTCGCTGGGAAAAATGCCGCACGGACGCAGGACTGATTCCATGGCCGCATGATGTGATGCGCCACACGTTTGCGACCTACCATCTGGCAGCGTTTAATGATATCGGCAAACTAGCGCTGCAAATGGGCAACAGTCCGCAAGTAATTCATTCCGCCTACAAAGGGTTGGTAAGCAAAGCGGATGCGGGGAGATTCTTCGCCTTGCGACCTGCGGATGCTGGCGACAACAAGATCGTGGCCTTTACTGCGAACGGTTAGCCTAAACGACCGCACGCGTGTCAGCCCGTTACGGTTACAGGTTCAATGCAACCTACTCCACTACGACTTGGCGAATTCACGAAGCGGGAAATCCCACACCGCTTGGCCGTAAGGGATTTACGTCCCGAACATCTTCGATTTGTACTCAGGAAAAGCCGTTAGAAATGCTTCACCCAAAGCGTACCTGTCGTCGGGCTGAAGCATCGCAAACGCCAGCGTTAGGTAGGCCAGCTGAGTCACGATTTCAGTACTTGGCTGTTCGCTTTGGATCTTCGCCAGCAACGTCACCCACGCCGCCTGGCGGATGAACAGCTTGTCCTTGATTGTGTCACAGCAGCCTGAAAGGCGCTGGCGCAATGTCGGATTAACGATGGTCAACCACTGCCAGATCGCATTATCCAAATAAGGACATCGGCCTGTTTTACCTTTCGGCCGCAGTGCTGTCCGAGCCACGGGCGAATTAAACAGGCTGATCAATAATTCCTTCAACAGCTCAGGATCCACTGCATAGGAAACAGCAGGCTTACCAGGCCAAGGGGTTTGTTTGCAGAACTGTTTGATACCATGTCGAAGACTTTCTTCTGCGTAAAAACTGGAGAGAACCTCGACATCATTCAGCAGCGGGCAGAGCGGACCGTCTAAAGTGAAGGGGTAGTATGGTGTGGCTTGCAATTGAACATTCATCAGTTGGCCGTATACCGTTTCGCCATCGCCACGTCACGAATAATCAGCATTCACGGTGCCACTGGAAGTTACGATAACGTCAGGATATACGGGGATTTGGGCGGGAAAACAGTTGGAGAGTCGAGGCTGATCTGCAACTGCACTTAACTGCACCAACTTTTCTGCACTCAACTGCAACTTCAACTCGCCCTCGACTCTCCACCGAACCGTAAGCCTGTTTGCAACAATAGCAACCGATTGTTCAATAATTCACGTTTACGACTGGTTTTGGCCTGCATTGACTAGGTAGTTCCCCCTGCCACTAAATACACACTTCAACCGATTGTGGTTCCAACAGCATCAGCTATGGTTACATCAGGCAAAGGATTTACGGTGAGGGTTTGGGTGAGGTTGGTAAAAGTTGAGGTCGAGCAGGAACGCGCGCTGGTTCTGAGCGAGGTGAACAAACTCGACCGCCAGCAGAAAATGCGCGACGGTATTCTGCGCAAGCTGGAGCAGAATCCTGAACTGAAGCAGGCGTACGAGACACTGGTGAAACACCTGCCCGAAGATCAACGCGAGAAAATGATGGTTTCCATCGCCAGCCGGACGATGCGCAGCATTGCGCCTCGCCAGGGGCAGGGACAACCCGCCCCGGGCGTCAAAGTCTGACCGGCACCAAACCCAGTCGTTTGGGCAGCCAAAGACTCTGGGAGTTTTCGCTGCGGCCCGCTCCGCTGGGGCTCTCCGCTGCAAAACCCAGAGACTTTGGCTTTGCCTTTGGCAATCACACTCCACGACGATGTCGCCGCTTGCACATCACGCGCGGCCACATCGCCCAGCATCACCATACCGGCTATGTTCACCGCAATGGCGTTAGTTTTTATCTATTTTCCCTCCGAGTTTCACCAGCAATTCCTTCCATCGCTCATCCCGGTGCAGGCTCTTAAAATCGGCATCACCCTGTAAATATGCGATGTCTTTGAAACCGCGAGCAACAGCCTGCTCCAGATTATGAAATGCGGCATCGGGTTTGCGCTCCAATGCATCGAGGCAGGCAAGGTCGTAATACGGCCACTCACGATCAGGCTCCACGCGCAATGCCTTGCGGAAATGAGCCCGAGCCGTCTTGCGTTGTTTGAGCCGTGCAAAGGCGAGACCGAGGTCATACCAAGCCTTTGAACAGCGCGGATCGAGCTTCGTCGCCTTTTGCAGAAGTTTCACTGCTTCCGGTAGGCGTTTCAATTCAAGCAGAGTTGAGCCGAGTCCGTGAATAATTTCTTCGTTGTCCGGCTGTAGCAGGCTGGCTGCTTGGAAAACTGGCAGTGCTTGGGCGTATTGTTTTGCTCGGAAATGCAGGAAGCCGAGGTTGTAAAGGACACTCATCGCGCCCGGCAGGGCAGGCTGCAAGGTATTAAGAGCTTCGGCTCGCAGTCCCAATTTCTCCTGACTCAGGGCGAAATTGGTCATCGCTGACGACACCAGCGTCGATGAAGCGCGTGCCAATCGCGGGTCGGTGGCGACGATTGTGGCAAACTCCCGGCTGGCCTCCGCGTTCCGATCCAAATCGTAAAGTGCCAAACCGAGATCGTAATGAAACAACAGTGTTTTGGGTGACAACTCGATGGCTTTGCGCAACGCCGCCACGGCTTCCTCCGGACGGTTCAGGGCCAGCAACGCATCCCCGTAATTGTACCACGCCAGTGCGGAGTCCGGTTGGCTGTGAATGGCTTGTTCGTAGAGGCCAACAGCCAGTTTCAGATCGCCGGTACGTTCGGCAACAAATCCGGAATCAAAATATAAATCATGCAAGCCCTCGGCTGGCCCGCCAGTCAACGGCGCGGCGTCCTCATTGTGGCTCATATTCTCCTCTTGATTCTCGGCGTCATAATTTGGGTTGATCATCATGATTGGCTCCAGTTGGTTGATTGATTCATGTTCCTTGCATTCATCCTACGTATACGTTAAAGGATGCACTCGGTCACTGAGCGGCTGAGGTTAAATAATTCTCCTCGGTCGTCTGGTGACCGAGTGGGCAGTCGAAGATGGAGCCATGGAAATGCAGCGCAGCAAACTTCAGTTTGAACGCCTGTTAATATTGGATCAGAAACTGCGAGAGCAGAAGTATCCCAACTGCTTCACGCTGGCGAAAGACTGCGAAGTTTCCGTCAAGACCGCCCAGCGCGACTTCGACTACATGCGCGACCGGCTCAAAGCCCCCATCGCCTACGACCAAGCCCGCAAGGGGTTCTATTACACTAGCGGCAATTGGTTTTTGCCCGCGCTGAGGCTAAGCGAGGGGGACTTGTTCGCGGTGCTGTTGGCCAGTCGGGTGATCGAACAATACAAGGGCACTCCGGTTGCGAAGGAATTGGACACAATCTTCCGGAAGATTTGCGATTCCATGCCGGAAAAGATTTCCATTCGACCCGAGCTGGTATTTTCCCGATTTACATTTACGGGCCCGGCTTCGAAACCCGTGGAGGAGAAGATTTGGAGCACGGTTGTGCGCGGATTGCTGGCGCAGCGGTCGATTCAGATTGAATACCGGTCACCGGACGCGGCAAAATCGAAAAGCAGGCTGATTGACCCGTATCACGTCGCAAATCTGCAAGGCGAATGGTACGTGTTCGCTTTCGACCACCTCAGCAAGGAACTCCGCCAGTTCGCCATTCCCCGCATCGAGAAAGCGGAATTGACTGATAAGACGTTTGTCATACCGGCGGATTTTGACCCCGAAAAGTTCCTGTCCGTCACCTTCGGCAAATATGCTCACGGCGACACGACCGAAACTGTTCGGCTGCTGTTCGACCGCGAGATGGCCTACTGGGTTCAGGAACGCCAATGGCATCCGAAACAGGCGATCAAGCGCCGTCACGACGGGAAGGTCGAACTAACATTCCCGACGCTGGGGCTTTTCGAAGTGCAACGCTGGGTGCTCGCATGGGGCCATCATGTGCGGGTGCTCGCGCCGAAAGAATTGAAAGACATGGTGCGAAAAGAAATTCGATTGATGGCGGCTAAGGAAGGGATCAAGTGACGGCGGTTCATTCATCTATCTTACATGTCCTAATGGAACGGTTTCTGTGTTGTAACACATGATGTTTAACAGGGAGTTTTAACAACAAGAGAGGTTATATGATTGAAAAAGACCTTTGCCTTAAAGCGATTAAAGCCTTTCGCATCAAACACGGCGTCGAAGCATCCGACGAGAACACTATAGCTACCATCCACCTAATGAACGCGCATGGAGTTGATCTTCATGCCGCTCAAGATCAAAGTTCACGAAGTGGGAATGATCATGGCATCGATGCGTGGTATTACAGCGATGAAGATAGGGAATTGTATGTATATCAGAGCAAGTTGTCCGAGTCCCGCTCGCTAGCACTATCTGGCCTGTCTGATTTAAGCGATGCTCGACTATGGTTAGAACAACTAATTATTGAAGGCACTGTTGATGTTGTCCCAAGCGATAATCAGTGTTTATACAACCTCTACTTAAAACTGTCGAAGGAACGAGCAACAATCCGAAAGATAGACTTTAGGCTGATTACGTTATTTAATGAAAATGAACTGGAGGATAATGCAGAATATGATGAGTTCGTAAAGTTGCTGGTCGCGTCGCCATTGAACGCGTTTATTCAAAAAGAACGCAATGGCAAACTAGCAATTGAACTCCTCGAATACGATTTGGAAGGAAGAGTCCCCGGTGGTTTCAAGACGTATCCCATAACGAAGATTCCAGAAACACGGCTTTATCTGCGCCAATCGGCTCACTTGGATCTAGCGTATGTCCCTCTGTACAGTCTAGTGGAACTTTATAGACAAAGGGGAAATGTGTTGTTTGATAAGAATGTTCGGCTTTCCATTATCGGTAAAAAGCAAGCGCGTGACAGATTAGTGCATCCGCTGGAGTCCACATTAGATATGATTACAAGTGGCGAGGTTAGCCCAAACATCTTCCCCTTTTACCATGTTGGCGTCACTATCGCCGCAACTACCGCAACAGACGCCCAAACAGATCTATTGACCCTTGCAGCACCCAGCATAATCAATGGTTGTCAGACAATCACTATTGCAAATGAATATTTCAAGAGGTTGGAGCGATCCAAGAAAGACGATGCTATTGCTCGCTTCAAACAGATTAAAGTCATCGCGAAGGTTGTGGTTGGTACTACAGATGAAGAGCTCAAGGAGATTACAAATGCCAACAACCGACAAAATCCAATTGAGAATTGGCAGTTATTCTCAAACGATTCAATACATATTGCAATCGAGTACGCTTTGAAAGATGTCGGAATCTTTTATGAGCGGCAGGCAGGGAAATTTGACTCCTTAATGAAGAACGCTGATACCGCTAAACACTATCCACATACCAATGGAACCTCCATTGCCGTTGAGAGATTAGGACAAATCATTGCGCTGATACGGGGGCAACTATCGTGGGGGGCTAAACCATCGGAAATCTTTCTAAATAAAGAAAGCCATGACAAAATCTTTGACAGAACCGCCGCTAAATGTCCTAGAGATGCGGTATTCTGTGTAAACGTTCACATGGCAAGTAGGCGAGGGTTAGAAAGGTATCTCTGGCAGCCCAGCTATGCCAACAGCAATGCTCTAAAGATCTTTGTTAAACCGATGATCAGGGCGCACCTATTTCGTCTTGCAATACTATACTTCTACCAACACGACGGAAAGGATTCTGAACGCGGTGAGTATTCAAGGGATCTCTTGAAAAAGGCAAGCAAGACGCTCGTCGAGCAGATGGAGGGGTTCTACCTTAAAGTAGTCAGCAAAACAAAAAACTGGTATTTGGAGGAATCGAAGAATTTAGAAATCGATGTGTCAAAGAAAAGTATGGATTCGTTCTTTAGCGGGCTAGAAACAGAACTTGGAATTGATTTCAATGATGGATGCGTTCCGTTTTCGGCTAAAAGCATCGACTGGACACAGTACGACGAGGAAAAGGTATAAACATTAGCCGTAAAGTAAGCTATGAATAATACTAAACGGTCAACTAAACAGGGCAGACGAACCAACGCGCCCACGCAGTCCAGCTCTCGTCCGCACGGTGCTGCCGATCTGGAAAGAGCCATCTTCGTGACAGGGGACATCTGTGACGAGATGGTGACTGCGCTTACGCCAAAGATAATCAGCTTAACCCAGAACTCCGGCAGCCCAATCACAGTGTACATCGACAGCTATGGGGGAGATGTACAGGCGGCAATTTTTCTTCTAGGATTGTTGCGATCTCCCGACAAAACAGGGCAACGATGCAAGTTGCGGACTGTGGCAACCGGCCGGGCTTGTAGTGCGGCTGCTGATTTGTTGTCGCAGGGCGATTATATCGAAGCGTATCCGCACGCGATCTTACATTTCCACGGGACGAGGTTTCTCAAAAAAGAAGATGTTACTGCGGAATATGCCCGGGATCTTGAAAAAGATCTCCATTCGGAAGACAAATCTAGAAGCGTTAGGCTGGCGGCATCCGTACTGCCGCGCCAACTGCATAATTACAAACGACTCAAGGATGAAATGCGGAATGCCCGCGAAAAATCGCCAAAGACATTTACGTCTTATGAAGCACTTGCCCCCAACAGTGGCCTTGACGTGCCCGCGTTTGTTTATGCATTGAGCGATAAGCTGAGTCGACGATATGGTAGAATGGTCTGGGATTGTTTGGATCAAACCGAAAGCCGGGCGGCGATTATTAACGCCTATCGGTCAGTGAAGGTGCCGATCGAACATCTCCCGCCCCCGATTCACGCAGCCTTGAAACAGTATAAAATACCATCGGATGCAGCGGAATCCATTGCATGGGATATTCTTTTGCTCAATTCTGTTTTCGCCAATCGGATCAAAACCGATCCAAAGTGGTCTCCATCATCAGAGGAGTTTGACCTTTTGCAACTTGAACTGGAGGAATTGCAAGCAGTCGCAGGCAAAATCTTCCAGACTGAAACGCTCGATCAACTTCTGCTGTGCGAGGAACAGTTCATGTCAGTAAGTGATCGTCAGTTCTGTGCTCAATACGGTGAATCAACCGACGCCAAACTCCGAAAGAAGGCTGATGAAATCATAGACCGCGCTTATACCAAGATTGAACCGCTCTGGGCTTTCACGGTCAAGTTGTGCGGCGAGCTTAACAAAGGTGAAAACAGGCTCTCACCCGAAGATGCGTGGTGGCTTGGGCTGATTGACGAAGTAATTGGCACGCCGACCACGCGGCGAGAACTACCCGATAAAGTCCGGGCATCCTTGCTCAAACAGATGCCCTTGGCAGAAGCAGAAAAGTATGTTTGAGGGGCTTGGTGCCTAAACTAATTGCGACTTGCCACATCTTCGCGGGCAGTAATATGCAAGAGCAGTCGGGCATCCGCCACACGCGCTAAACTCTCAATCACTTCCTCGTAGGTATCGCCGAGCACCCAAGGAAACGCGACTGTTACCTGTGTCGCCCCTTTTGCTTTAGCCTCCGAGCAAAGCCTGATAAAATCTGCAAACTTCTCCTCGTATCCTGACGGCCTGTTCATCAATTCCTTCCTTCCACTTGCAAATCTTGTGGAACTTTTAGTTCGCAGCGCCTCTATACAGGACGTGACCGTTAGTGACTATGTAATCTTGTAACGCACAGCATTCAACCAAAGATAAGCACCTATACGGAAGGAACTTGCAAGGATATGTGATCTTGTAACACAGGGACTTCCGGTTTTATGCTCCGCCAAAGACTTCGTGTTTTTCGCTGCGGCACAAACGACGGTGCTCTCCGCTGCAAAACCCGAAGACATTGGCTTTGCCGGTGGCGATCCCACACCGCCCCCGATGTCGCCGCTGCGAGCCGTGGTTTCTCGCGGCCACATCGCTCTCTAAAATCGCGACTCCGTAGCGCATTCGCGCCCTTTCCCAGTCGGCTTGCGTGAAGCGCCGCCCGATTGTACGGCTCGCTGTGCGCTGTCAAGGTAGTGCAAACGACGGCCTCCACCTTGACAGTGCTCGCTCCGCCGGGGACGGGCTTCTAAGACTTCACGCGAGAGCAACTTCATGCCGACACACATGCTGAGCGCGTGTCCAGCCGACAGCACACGCGTACACACCTCGAAAGCTGTTCGCAAGCGCGAACAGGTTTAACGCCAAGTCATGATTAAATCGCCCCGCAGCAC
>Ga0118677_10001150_pt1 | contig 56737 bp, 50 predicted proteins | sample AliMusrvi5mmetaG_FD_86154 | JGI IMG/M metagenome (GOLD analysis project Ga0118677, IMG submission 86154)
ATTTTAATGACTCGCAAAAAGATGCGGAGGAATTGATCAAGATCTATCGCCAGGTTCCGGCAGATCTCGTCAACATCATCGAATACAATCCGATCGATGCATTTCAATTCACGAAACCTGATGAAGAAAGTATCCAGAACTTTATGGGGCATCTCGAAAAGAACAGGGTGAATGCCAGACTGCGCCGCAGCCGTGGTAAAGATATCGATGCAGCCTGCGGTCAGTTAGCCAATAAAAAATAAAATATTAAAATCAAAATTTGTTAAAGCAATTTGGGATTAGAATTATTTTTTGTCTGATATTTACTATCGAATCTGATGAACAATTGAGTCTATCAGAAAATTTTTACCAAAGTACTTTTTTAAGAACCCTATGCAACATTCGTATAAAATATTATTGCACAAAGAAGATCAGGGAAAATATACTATCACAGTTCCTGCATTGCCCGGATGTGTAACTTATGGAAATAACATTGATGATGCAAGCAATATGGCTAAAGAAGCAATTGAACTTTATATTGAAGAATTGAAGTCAAGAAATGAATTTATTCCAGATGATAATGAAACGCTCGAATATTCTGTAAACACCGTCTTTTTAAGCATTTCTGTCAATTTTAAAACAAGCAGGAATTGATAAGAGTGAAGTTTAAACTTAGTGATTAAAAAGATATTTAAGGCTTTGGTTTATTAATGATATAGCTTCCTCTCAAACTATAGGCTTTACCTGTATTGGCATCAAAAGCCCATGCCTTAATTATGATAGGATTGATATGCATGCTTACAGTTGTAAAAACCTTTTCCCAATGTACACTGTCAGCATTTACCAATGTGAAGAGGTATGATTTGCCTTTATCATTGTCAAAGGAAAGCAGGACGGCATCTGCTGGGTTGTTTGTATTTGGGATTGTTGCATGCCCGGAAGCTGTATAAACACTATCATTTATTTTGGTTAATCTGTCAAATGAACCATAATCAATTTTTCCGCTTTCTTTTGCTTCAATATCCTGCAAAACATTTGTGGTTTCCAAAGGCGGTCGTAAATAACCCAATTTGTTCAGGATATTTACCTTTCTTTTTAGTTCATCAAAATTTGAAGGATAAATTTTATTCACACATTCCGAATGGGGAATGAAATTAATGAACATTAACCCTGCTTTTGCGTGTTGGATCGTTGCATGAAAACCTTTTAATTCTCTTGCAGCAACCGGATATGTATTAACCTTGGTGAAGATCAGAAAAGCAATCACCAATGCAATACAAGATTTTTGCAAAACTGAAATAGGTCGTTTTTGTTGGTAGTGGTGAATGATAATTGCCGAAAGAAAAATAAGGGCTACGGCAAGAAACAATGTAAACGTAGTGTAGCGCGATGCAAGAGATTGAAAAATTCCAAAGCCAAGTCTGCCGATCATCAGCATTGCAGCTGTAAGGATAGAGTAAAGACCCAGCATGATCCAAACAATTGAGAGGCGAATGAGTTCTTTATCCTTTATGTGCCTGACTATGTAAAAAACAATTGTGAAATACAGTAAAATCATTAATCCTCCAACCACAATTATCACCTGCACTGTATGAATTATCCTGAGTGTGTTTCCAAGTGTTGCCAGAAAATATTTTAATGCATCCAGTGGATGAACCAATGCCAGTATAAGGCTTGGATGTGCTTCAGGCTTATGGTAACCGTTAAAATAAAGAGCAATTGCAAGAATAGTTCCTATTGTCCAGGCACTGATAGAAGGCCATTTCCTAAAGAATTCGTTTTTTGTGCCTGAAAAATAAAAAACAGGGAAAAGAACAAACCAACACAGCAGACCATTGATTGAAGAGAAAGTGCTGATGGTTGCAAGAGTCATGCAAAATATCATTTTCCAATATGCGTTTATTCTGGTAAAAGCAATTACCATACAGCTCGACACGCATGCAATGGGAAGAAAATATTCAATCTGTACACCAAACAACCAGTTTTCATATTGCATTGGCGAAAAGATGAAGAGATTCGCAAGCAGTAGCATCAGCCATTTCTGCCAGCTTTCACCAATTGCAGTAAAATTTGCAAGTCTGTAAATATTAAATGAAACCAAACAAGCGAGTATGAATATTACGATCATTTCGTAACGAACATTCCAATCCGTAAACCATCCCAGTGAAACATAGATCAGGTTAGGGAAGAATTGCCGGTATTCATTGTGCTGCCTGAAGAGTTCTTCAAAAGTAAGCATGCCTTTTTTTAGGTGATCAAAGAAGCCGATATATTCCCATTGATCCATGTAGGGAACATCCACGCCATATCTGAGAATATAGTAAAGTATGAAACCCGCAGATAGAAGGATCAGGCTGATTGCTATTGCAGGTACATATTTTAGAAACTTATTAAAATTCATTTGATAAAGCAGGATTGATATTTTGATAGAAAAGTCAAAAGTAATAATTTTCATTATCACTTCATGAAGTAAATAATGGAGCCAGGAAATTGGTGATCTTTTTTACAGTTATGAACTGCGTTTTTTTGCCAGCACCAACACTGAGAGACCAAATGGAAAAGAAATAAATCTGAATAGAAAATTTTCAAATCTCATGATTGCAAGGAATATTTGATTTATTGTTGTGGAAGGCAACTTTACTTCATTATGATCTTCTTTATTCGCAGAAAATATTTTGTCAAATACCCTCTTTAAAATGGCAACAGGAAATAACAGATGAACACAGTAGGATATTTTCACAACCTCAAATCCATTGTTTTCTATCAACTTTTTAAGTTGTTTTTTTCTGTACCTTTTATTTTGGTGAACCATTTCATCGTGTTTGCTGTGGAGAAATTGGAATGCAGGTAAAGTCAACAAAAGATATCCATCTTCTTTTAAATAAAAATTCAGGTTTTTTAAAGCTACCGAATCATCAACATTGGTGTTGCAAATTACATCAAAGGAAGTAATGAGATCAAAAGAAGATTCTTTGAAAATGCACTGATTGATATCTCCAATACGGAGATTCAGATTTCCTCGCGTTCTTGCAAATTCCAAAGCGATTTCCTCGTAATCTATACCTGTTTCTGTAATTTTGTTTGATTGTTTAAGTATCTCCAGCCATTTGCCGGTGCCACAACCGGCATCAAGAACATTGATCCCATCCTTTAAAATATTTTTACGGTGCAGTAAGCTTAAAAAGTTTTCATGATTTCCAACGTACCACCAGTGATGATCTTCAACTTCGAACATGTATTTGTACTGGTTTGGTTCCATCGTCTTTAAAATTCCAAATTCCAAGTTCAAAGCTCCAAATTCCAAGCTCCCCCTTCCTTGCAATTTGGATATTGGATATTGGAATTTGAAACTTGGGTCTTGGGTCTTGGGTCTTCTTACAAGTGTTCTTCCTTTACCGTATATTGTGGTTGTTTATTTTGAGAAATAAATATCCTTCCAATGTATTCACCAATCATCCCCAGTGAAATTAATTGAATTCCTGCAAACACAAAAATAGCTGTAATGGTCAATGAAAACCCTGCAGGTAAATTGGGAGTCATGAAATGTTCAATGATTGAATAAAGCCCGAACAAGAATCCTGTGAGTGCGAAAAACAATCCAACAAAAATTGAAATGCGCAGCGGAATTACAGAAAAACTGGTAAACATATTCGACCACAATTTTATCAACTTTATAAGAGTGTAGCCTGATTCACCTTCTTGCCGGCATTCATGATTCACCTGTATGGTCCCAATGTTGGCGGTAGATCTTAGTATGAGTCCATCAATGTAAGGATACGGCAAATCGTACTTTATAATTTCGGTAACCAGAAATTTATTCAGACATTTAAAACTTGACAGGTATAATTTTTTCGGCTTCTTCAACAATATTGTGGCCATGTAATTATTCAATCTGCTACCGAAATTACGCCATGCTTCATGCTTTTTTTCATCATAATAAGTGTAAACAACGTCGTAATCTTTGCTCACCGAATATTCAATTAATTTCAAAACTTCTTCAATGGGATTTTGAAAATCATCGTCCATAATGATGGTGTAATCTCCGGTTACTCTGTTCAACCCAGCCATCACTGCATTATGTTCACCGAAGTTTTTTGCCAAAGACAAATATTTGACCTTATCTTTATTTTGGTTGTAAAGTTTCAAACATTCTTCATGCGAATTGTCAGAAGAATAATCATTGACCAGGATAATTTCCAAATTGTATCTCAAGGAGATTTTAGATATCAATTGTTCAGCAAGCCGGGCAATAGATTGCTGTGCATTAAAGACCGGAATGATGATGGAGATCTTAATATCGTTGATCATAATGTCAGGAGTTGAATGATTACTTTACAATTGAAACTTTTTCATTATTTCATGAATTGCGTCTGTAACATAAAGCTGTTTTTCTTCTGTCATTGACGGATACATGGGCAGTGAAAATAACTCTTTGCCCGTTTTTTCAGTTAATGGTAAATCGCCATTTTTATAATTGAGGTATTTGTAGCCATCCATCAGGTGAACAGGGGAGGGGTAATGAATATTCAGGAAAATATCCCGCTTTTTCAGTTCTTCCAAAATCAGATCTCTTTTTGGATGGCGGACTACGAATAAATAATAGGAATGTTTTCTGAAAGGCATTTCGACAGGCAGAACCAGGTTTGTGTCACTCAATAAATCCTTGTATTGCTCAGCAATATGCCTTCTCTTACTTATGTAATCAGAGATATGATTCAGTTTCTTCAACAGAATAGCCGCATGTATTTCGTCGAGCCTGCAATTATAACCATGTTCAATGGTGTTGTATCCTCCTTCCATTCCATAAAAACGAAGCCGCAATAATTTGTTGTACAAATCTTCGTTGTTCGTCAATACCATTCCGGCATCTCCATAAGTTCCCAGAATTTTTGTTGGATAGAATGATGTAGCAGCAATGTCAGACAATGATCCTGCTTTTTGATCATTAAATGTAGCGCCATGGCTTTGGGCGCAGTCTTCAAGAACTTTCAGGTTGTGTTTTTTTGCAATCAGGTTCACCTGTTCCATGTCAACACACTGCCCGAATAAATGAACCGGAAGAATGCACCTGGTTTTTGAAGTAATGGCACTTTCAACTTTTGCAACATCCATCAAAAAAGATGACTCTTCAATATCAACAAACACAGGTTTTGCTCCACATGAAATAATTGCCGAAATAGTAGGAACCGCCGTATTTGCAACAGTGATCACTTCATCACCATTACCAATTCCCAATGCTTTTAATGCAAGAAAAATGGCATTGGTGCCATTATCAACGCCTACTCCAAACCCAACTTCACAATATTTTGCATAATCAGATTCAAATTGTTTGACTTTTTCTCCGAGAATCAATTGACCGGAGTTTAGCACCTCTTCGATCGCAGAATGAATTTCTTCTCTTTCATTCTCATATTCCAATTTATATTCCCAGCCTTTTATTGTCATTTGAGTTATTCAATGTAAGTTAAAAAATCGTCCATAGTTCTTAGATATTGCTTTGGATCGTATTTTGTATTTGCCAGCACTAAACATACGGCATTTTCAGTAAAATCATACATTTCAAGGTAAATCAAACGTGGAATATACAAGCCTTTTGTGGGATTGTCAAGTAAAAAAACTTTTGAAGAAGTTTTGTCAAAAACTTTGATGTAAAAGCTTCCAGTGATTGGAATCAGTAACTCGTCAGTATCAATGGGGGCGTGGTTTCCCCTTGTGCCTTTAATTTGATGGATGTAAAAAACGCGTTTTATTTCGAAGGGAACATCAATGTTTTGTTCTATTGCCGAAAGTATGCCTCTGCTATCTTCATGCGAAGGGATATCTATGGTTTTCACTTGATCTATATACATATTACAGCTTTTTTAAAACTCTTTTTTTACCTTGAAATTTTAATTTTTTCAACCTCGAAAGACTACTAATAATAAATGACGAAATTAAAAAAATAATTAGAAGTAAACAGAATTTTTTCAAGATCATAGTGAATAAAACATTCAATGATGAAGACAACAAAAATCAAATCTTAATGGCAAGCCTGAAATAAAAATTGAAGATCCTTAAATTTCAAATCTCACAATCTCTTATTATTCATTTTAAATTATCTTTGCGCCGGGTTAAAATCTGGTGGTTTGTTTTTTTAAGCAAAATTATCAAGTGTCAATCAGGCAAGTTAGCGATTCATTAAATTAGCATTTAGCAACAGTGGTATATAGTTCCGTAGTTTTCCTGTTTTATTTCCTGCCTCTTTTACTGGCAGGATATTATCTGCTGCCCGGAATCCGGCTGAAAAATATTTTTTTATTTCTGGCAAGCATGTTATTCTATGCATGGGGTGAGGGTAAACTGCTAATATTGTTACTGGGAATTGGCGCCAGTGCATGGTTTTTTTCTTTTCTGATTGCAAAAACAAAGTTGAAAAAGCTGTTTATTTATATAGCGGTGATCACCTTTATTCTTGTGCTGGTTTATTACAAATACCTCGGATTTCTTATCAGCAATTTTATTCCTTCAAATGTTGGTGGGCTTTCAGGGATTAAATTCATTATGCCCATTGGCGTTTCATTTTTTATTTTCCAGGCAATATCCTATGTGCTGGATGTGTTTCGTAAAAATAAACGTTTTGAGAAAAACCCCATGTATGTGGTGCTTTACATTACCATGTTTCCGCAGTTGATTTCCGGACCCCTTGTCCGTTATCATGAGATGGAGTCACAATTAAAGTCCCGCACTTTCGATTTTGAAAGGTTTATTGAAGGCATCAAAAGATTCATAATTGGTCTTGCTAAAAAGGTGCTTATTGCGAATCCTCTTGGATTGCTAGTGGGGCAGATAATGGATACGGAAATTAAATTTTTAGGTCCTTCGGTAGCATGGATAGGCATTATTGCTTTTACACTTCAACTTTACTTTGATTTTTCAGGCTATACAGATATGGCAATTGGAGTTGGTAAAATGCTCGGTTTTGATCTTCCCGAGAATTTCAACTTTCCTTACATCAGCAGGTCAATAAGTGAATTTTGGAGGCGATGGCATATTACATTGTCAGGATGGCTGAGGGATTATATTTTCATGCCATTATCATTGAATCTTCGCCGGTGGCGTAATGCAGGAGTTTTTATTGCTTTAATGATCACCTTTACACTTTGCGGAATATGGCATAATCCGGGTTGGAACTTTTTAATATGGGGTGCTATACATGGCTTTTTTCTTGGACTGGAGCAATTGTTCCTTGGGAAATATCTTGCGAAGCTTAAAGCGTTTTCCATATTTTATCTCCTTTTTATCATCATCACAAGTTTTGTATTTGTTCGCACTACCGATTTACAGCAGGCTTTCTGTTATCTTGGGGTTATGTTTTCGCCGGCAGGTAGCATAGCACTGGGACCGGAATCATTCCTGGCAAATCAGCATATCGCTTTAATTATTCTGGGAATAATTTGCTGTATTCCCTGGCATAAAATTGTTGTTTTTAAAACGAAATATTTGGTCAAAATGATGGGGGTGGTTTCATTATTATTTTTAATGATCATCTTCCTGCTTTCAACCATGGCTATTACCAGTGAAACTTATAATCCTTTTTTATACTTTAAATTTTAATAATGAAATTTCCTGAATCTGCATTGGCGCATAAATATCTTGATGGACTGGCTGGCATTGAAATTGGTGGCGCAGCTCATAATAGTTTTGGTCTTAACACAATCAATGTGGATAGATTGGGAGATATGAACACTCATTTTAAGATCTACGAAATTGAAGAATGTGGCGAAGCATTGAAAGTGGACATAGTTGCCGAAGGAAATAAATTGCCTTTTCCTGACAAATCTTATGATTTTATTATCTCCAGTCACGTGATCGAACATTTTTACGATCCTATTTCAGCGCTTCTTGAATGGGCGCGGGTAGCGAGGAAATATATTTTTATAATCGTACCCCATCGGCAGCGGACATTTGATGCTGATAAGGAGCTTACGAAGGTAAAGGACCTTCATGAGCGTTATCAAACAAAAGCTGTGGTGGAAGATGAATTTAGGGGAATACACTGGTCTGTTTTTGAACCATCAAATTTCAATGAATTATGTGTGTTGTGTGGATTAAAGGTTGTGGAAATTCAGGACCCTGACGATAAGGTGGGCAATGGATTCACATTTGTTTTAAAGTTAGATTGAACATTTAAAAGTCCCGGGTCCCAATGTCCAAATTCCAAAATACAAGAGTTGCTCACAGGCCACTTTTCTTTGAATCTGGATTTTGGAATTTGATTCTTAATATAAACCAATAATGCTGAAAAGAAAGTTCAAGGTATCGTATTTATTGTTTCTCATCATTCCTGTGGTGTACTATTTTTTATCCCAGGGAAGTAGTGAAGTCAATAAACCTGATCAACCTGACTATTTTTATTTTACTGCACAATCATCCAAGCCTGCTACAATCAGTTTGTTCAGCGGGAAAACTCAACTTGCTTCCTGGGAATTGAACTCAGAAGGTGATAAATATCTCGATTTTTCAGGGAAAGTTGATGCTTCAAATGGCCTTACTTTAAGTGTCAGCAATCTGAATTATGCAAGAGATATAAATTTCCTGTCATTTAACCTGGTTCAAAACGGACAATTGTACTCGCTCAATGATGGCGGCTCTTTTCAGGTTGATAAATCAAATAAAGAGGGAACGCCATTCATCGTTACATTGAAACCACTGTCAAATTGGGACACTACGCATGCCGGCAATCATTTCAAATATTATTTGGCGCTACTGTTTCTGTTTGTTTTTATCGTTATCATTTTACTTTCCCCGCCAGTCAGATACTTTATAATTACCTGCTTCATTACAGTTGCTGTGATGTTAATTACAAGTTGGTTTGCACCAAATGAAACAGGAAAACTGGAAATGAAAACCAATTCTCCTCTGAAAAGAACTGAGTTTTATTTTAATCAAAGTCCCCAATTCACGCATCTGAAAAGGGCTTCCACTGACAATGCAGGAAAATATTTCAGTGCAGAAATTGATTTGCGAAGAAACCGGTTTATACGGTTCGATGTGGATAATACAAATGAAATAAAAGATCTGGATCTTGGAGTGAAATGTGGAATATTCAGCAAAACATGGGATATCTGGAGAATTCCCATCGGGAACTTAGTGATGAATGACCTGAAAGCTGAAGATGGCCGTTTTCGTGTTTGTGGCCCGGATCCTTTTATAGCGCTTACTTCGAATTATTTTATTGATGACATTACGTGGTTGTTATTATTGCAGAAAAGTGTTTTTCTTTTTATTTCTCTTTTGTCATTTATTGTTTTATTGAGCCTTCATTATTGGATCGGTCGCTATTTTTATTTTCAATTCAAATGTGCTTACTTGTTTTTTTTCATTATTCCTGCCATTTATTTTTTCTTTTTTCAAAACAACTTTAAGGCAAATGTCAACAAGCAGAAAGACTATTTTTATTATTCGGTAAAAACATCAAAGCCTGCACTGATTTCGCTATTTGCCGGAAAGGATTCTGTCACTTCGTGGAATGTGAATTCAGCAGGTTACAGGATGCTTGATTGTGTATGTAATCTGAATGATTCCGCAGGATTAATTCTAAAAGTTAAAAGCCTTGCAATGAATGATACCGCCTCATTTCTTGCTTTTGATTTTTTCAGGAACAATTCCTTGTTCTCTCTTTATGACAGATCCTATCCATATTGTGCAGTTGAAAATGCATCAACTACGAATAAGGATGGCGTTTTCTCGGTTATTGCAAACAATGCTGACGCTCCAATAAAAGTACATCTTATTAAAACTTCTGAATGGCAGGAAATGCAGCATGAGAGGCGCCCCGGCAACATTGTTATTTTTGTTTTTATACTTGCTTTTGTAGTAGTTCTTGTTATGTCACCGCCTTCGCGTTATTTTATTTTATCATGCATCATCACTTTGTTTGTATTGGCTTTGTTTAACTGGCTTGGGCAGGACATACAGGACCAGGTTACAATGAGCACTTCCAGTGCCCAGCGTAGTGTGGAATCTTATTTCAGTAATACTCCGGTATTTCATAAGGACGATAAATTTCCTACTAAAGATTTCAGGTATTTTTTTCGCACCCAGGTTGAGTTGGGCAAACACCAATATTTAAGATGCGACCCTGATGACAGTATCAAACAACTAAAGAATTTTAAAGTTTCTGTGAGGGCAGGTTTGCTTAACAAGGAATGGGATTTTACAAAAATACCTATTGGTAATGCCGTGTTGAATGATATGAATTATAACAACGGGAATTTTACTATTTGCGGAAGCGATCCTTTCTTTGCATTGACAACAACATTCTTCGTTGATCCCATACACAGGTTGATGGAAATTCGTTACAATGTTTTTCTTTTCCTGTCGCTTTTCATTTTTGTATTTTTGATTTTCATTCATAAACCGGCATCACACCTTAATAACCGTTCTTTTTTTCTGTTTGCATTTTTCCTCACAATTATTTTTAACGGATTATTGTTTAAACCCTTTAATTCTGATCGCGTCAGACTAAAATCCGAAAAACGCGATGTAGATTCAATCCCTCAGTTTAACATTGATTCTGTAAAGAATTTTACCAGACAGTTGAATAATTTTTTGAACGACCAGGTGAATGGAAGAAATAAGATCATTCCATTAAATAACTATATCTATTACTCGATCTTTGGGCAATTGCTGAACAATCCAAATGTGTATTTTGGCAAGGATGGCTGGATGTTTTATGTGGGCGCCAATGGAAGGGAAACATACGAAAACCGTAAACCTGTTTCGCTATCTGATCTGATAAAAATAAAAGCGCTTTTAGAAGAAAGGCGTGATTGGCTGAAGCAGCGCGGAATTAAACTGTACATTATTTTTCCTGTAATGACTCAGTTCATCTATGAAGAGGAACTTGGAAGTCTCATGTTTCGCCATCATAAAATAACCAAGTTGCAGCAGTTACTCACTTATTTAAAAGCCAATTCTGACCTTGATATCATTGATGTTGAAAAACCACTTATAGAAGCAAAGAAGTTCACAAAGCCTGATTTGTGTTACAGAACCAGCACCCACTGGACATATTATGGTGCATACTTTGCGTATGCTGCAATCATCAATCATATTCAAAAAGACTTTCCGGAGATTGGCAACCCGATTCCTTTTAAGGAAATTCAGTGGAAATTAGCTGACAGTATAACGAAGGATGTTGACCTGATTGAAATGTGTGCATTGAGTGACTATTTGAAGGGTTCTGAGCTTAGGCCGCTGCATCCTGACGTTTATGCGGGAGACACAGTGCAACATTATTTCCAGAAGGGAGAACCGGATTTTCCATATCTGTATGTGGTAAATAAAAAGAAGACTCACCCAAACATGCTTATGTTCCGTGACTCATATACCAGGCACCTTTATCCCTATCTTGCGCATCATTTCAACCAAAGCACCTATTTGTGGACTACTACTTTTAATAAGGAACTTGTCGAAGATGCAAAACCCGATATGGTAATTTGGGAAATGAGCGACCGCTTCATTCCTTTCTATTTTATTTACAAGAATGCACCTTTTGCTAAAGGTGATTCCACCGTTCATTAATAATCCTGATCTTAAATTTCGATTTCAAATTACAGTAAGTAGTCTACTTTGTTTTTGAATCTTAATCTTTGAAATATTATGACCTAAACGAAAAACTCATTTTAATTTTTAAAGCTCTCTATGAAAAACTGTTTTTCCAATTACAAAAATTGTTCATTGATTTTGCAATATGTAGTGACTGAATTGGTAATTTTAGTAAGGGAAAATTTACCTAATCACGCTCTAGTTGTTTTACAATTTTAAACTCCTGTTCAATTTACTCAAAAACATTTACCTTCGCCACAACATTTAAAAGTGTCTTGAAATGGGTGAAATACTTTGGCAACGATGGGAAGCAAATGCAGTAACCAGGCCGCATTGCGACGCTATTATCCATTGGATACCGGGCAAAAAACCATATCGCTGGACATTCGAGAAATTGTTAGAAACTGCCAAACGATATTCGATACTTTTAAAAAAATCAGGCATTCAAAGTGGTGATGTTTGCGCACTCATCATTCGTCATCATCCCGATTTTTATCCGCTCTATATGGGCATTTCCGCACTGGGCGCCATTCCTGCTGTGCTTGCATATCCCAATCCACGACTACATCCTGATAAATTCCGGCAGGGAATTATCGGCATGTCTCAACGTTCCGGACTAGATTGGATCCTGACAGAAGCTGAACTATTGCCTGTTCTCAGGCCACTTGTTGAGAATAATGAAAGCACCATAAAAGGGATACATCTGCCACTGGAACATGACCTGAATTCCCTTGACATTCATAATTTCGTTGCTCCTGAAAATATTCGTGACACTGATCCTTTCCTGCTTCAGCATTCTTCGGGAACTACAGGATTGCAGAAGCCCGTACTAATTTCTCACAGGGCTCTTCTTGATCATGCCGCGTCATACGGAGAAGCATTGAAACAAAACGGGAATGATAAGGTTGTTAGCTGGCTGCCGTTGTATCATGATATGGGGCTAATTTCCACTTTTCATTGCCCCCTGATTTGGGGAATTCCAACAGTGCAGATTAATCCTTTTGACTGGATACTGGCAACCGAACTATTGATAGAAGCAACTTCGAGTGAAGAAGCCACAATGACATGGTTGCCTAATTTTGCTTTTCACCTTATGGCAAATAAAATCCATGATGAAGATATTGAAGGATGTTCACTGGCAAGTTTTCGGCTGGTTGTCAATAGCAGCGAGCCTATCCGCAAAGAAAGTCATGAACGCTTTGTCAGTAAGTTTGTAAAATTCGGATATGATCCTAAAGCTTTTTCAACTTTGTATGGGATGGCTGAAACTACGATGGCCGTTACACAAACGATATCCGGCAATGTCCCTGTTGAAATTAAAGCAGACAGGAAAGATCTGGCAAAAGGAAAAGTTACTATTGTTAATGACGATGCGACAGCAAGGGTTTGCATATCGGCAGGCAGACTTATTAGAGGTTGCGAGGTTGAGATACTTGATGATGATAAAAATCCACTTCCATCGGGAATGGTTGGAGAAATTGCCATCAGGTCCATTTCGATGTTTGATGGTTACAGGAATTATCCTGAAAAAACAGCCGAAGTGATGCACAAAGGCTGGTATCTGAGCGGAGATATAGGTTTTGAATTGGACGGTGAATATTTCATTATTGGAAGAAAAAAAGACACCATTATTTCTGCCGGAAAGAATGTTTACCCCGAGGATATTGAAGATGTCATAAGCCTGGCCAAAGGAATTATTCCGGGCAGGGTTGTGGCCTTTGGCGAAGATGCCGAAGATATGGGCACTGAACTCATAAGCATAGTTGCGGAAAGTTGTATTGATACAGAACAGGAACGCAAGATGGTGAAAATGGAGATACTTAAAGCAGCGATGGAAATTGATGTGACAGTTTCAAATATTTATCTTGTTCCTCCACGCTGGCTTATTAAAAGCTCGGCAGGAAAACCCGGAAGAAAAGCAAATAAGGAAAGGATATTGGAGGCGGGGGAAAGAAAGAAATGGAAGATCCTATAAGGGAATCTAAATTCAGTACTTAAATAAACAGCTTCCGGGTGGAGTTGTTTGGGACAAATATTTATTCTTCTATCAATTCTATCAGATGACCATCGGGAGTGTAAAGAAAAATGCAGGACTTGTTACCGAAAGCTTCTGACTTAAAAAATTCAAGGGATTTATAATTTAGTTTTTCCAGTTGCAATACCATGCTTTGAATATCTTTCACTTTATAAGCGATGTGGTAATAACTAATCCGTTTTTTCAAAAGTTTATAAACTACTGAATTCTCATTTAGCGGTTCTACAAGCCCAATAAAAGAAGTCTCTGAATTCCTAACAAAGCATTCTTTTATTTGCTGAGATCCCAGTGAAAAAATTTCAGAAATATTTTCTTCACCAAAAACTTTAGCATAATGAGCAATTGAATTTTCAATGCTTTCAACGATAAGTCCTACATGATGAAATGTAAGGCCGGAGAATGGTTCAGTATTTTTCATTTTATTTTTTCTTAATTCTTTTTTATCAGGACACCTGCATACATCATTGAGATTTGATATTTCTCGGCACGTTCTACCGGCATATCTTCTGAATAAATGCATAATTCATCTTCAATTGCAAATCCTGCTGATGATATGACTTCCCTTATTTCATCAGCATTTCTGAAGAGAAAAATATGATCAATAGCAGGCGCATTGGTAATTGTTGTAAGAAACAATTTGCCGTCGTTATTCAAAATTGAATGCAAATGTTGCAATAAATTCACCGGGTTTTCAACATGCTCGAGCACTTCCCCCATTGTAATGAAATCATATTTTAATGTTGGTTTATACGCTGTAACATCTGAAAGAATAAATGAAATGTTTTCGTCAGTGATCATCTTCTTTGCAATGTTTATTGCGCTTTGGCTGATATCAACAAGATCGAATTTCGCCTTCTTCCCGATAATGCTCTTTGCTTCTGAAACAAACAAACCATGACCGCCACCAACCTCGAGGTAACTATGGATCCTTTCATTATTTTGATGAAGAGTTTTATTGAAGAACAAAAGAATGTTGTAGTTCTGAGGTAATAAAAACTGACGGAGCAACAGGGCATGCAGGTAATACTCCATCACTTCCGGATCGCTGTAAACACGTCTGTTGACTTCCTCAAATGACTTGCTTGAATATTCTCCCGTACGTAGAAATTGTATGGATTCGAAATTCACATCTGCGAGAAACTGCAAGTAACAATCAATAGCATATTCAATTGTTTTGTCTTCACTGAGGAGTAATGATTGGTATTTATTCAGAAATATTTCAGCTCGGGAGAAATAATCCTCATCAAATTTTTTTAAATTATTCCTGAGCTTTTTACCATGCAAAATGTTACGAGAGCTGATCCTTTCTACAATATTTTCTAATTGTGACTGCATTGTAACTTTTAAAATTACTTAACTTTTCCAACGATACAATCCAACATCTCTCCAACATTCTCCCAGCTTTGAATTTCTTTCGAACCAAAGCGAATTTTGAAATGCCGTTCGATAGCAACCACCAAATGAATATGCGCAAGAGAATCCCATTCTTCAACATCATTAGCGCTGGTCAGATCGTTTAAAACAATGCTGTCATTGTCCATGACATCATTGAAAACTTCGTTTACCTGTTTCAAAATTTCATTTCTTTCCATAGTACTTTTTATCTATTCATGAATTGGTTTTTATAGAACAGTATCAAATAGTGAATTTGAAACATGCCTGATGATTGCAAAATTAGTTTTTTCAACCTTTGAAATGTGATTTGGCAGAATAAAATTTATTGTGTTCAAATTTTGCAAATCAGGTCGAGTTATGTGATGCCTTTAGATGCTAGTTTTGTTACAGTAAAGAAAGATGCTTTATTTAAATCAACAACACGTATCATTTATTCCTGATAAAGTGAAAGAGAAAAATTCTTGCCTAAATCTGTTAATAAGTACTACTTTTGTGAGCCAAAATTCATTCAGAGTATAGAAAACCAAAACTTGAAACTTAGCTGATGGTAAGCAAAATCCTTCTTATTGATGTTGATATTTTCAGGAATGAAAACAATGCTGGCGCTGTTTATTACAGCCATCATCCTGTCGGACTTTTGTACCTGGTTTCAGCGGTAAGAGAAGTTTATCCTGACATTGAATTTCGTGTTTTCCACACATCAACGAGTAATGATCCTCTAAAGCATATTGAATCTCTGGTTTCAACATTCAATCCGGATTTGGTTGGACTGCGGTCATTGTCAATTGCCAAAGAACCTTTTCAGATGGTTGCAGAGAAAATTCGTGAACTTAAACCTGGCATACTCTTGGTTGGTGGAGGACCTTACACATCCTCTTCTTATGATGATATTTTATTAAATGGATTGGTTGATATTGCAGTTATAGGTGAAGGTGAGAAGACATTTGTTGATTTGCTTGACCAACTTTTAAAATCCGATAAAATTCCTGTAGATGTGAAAGGAACTGCTGTAATTGTGGATGGCACACTCAAAATAAATGAACCACGTCCATTGATAAGCGACCTTGATGCAATCCCATTTCCTGATTACAATTTTATCAATCTGGAAGATTATATTGGCATTGAAAACCATGCTTTGCAAGACGCCTCATGCTCAGCGTTCATTCTAAGTTCGCGTGGTTGTCCCTTTACCTGCTTTTATTGTCATCAACTATTTGGGAAAAAAGTTCGTCGTCGTTCAGCCGGAAATGTCATTGCGGAAATGCGTGAACATATTGAAAAACGTGGTATCTCAGACTTTGTTTTTCTGGATGATGTTTTTAATGTGCCAATGACAGAATCGAAAAAACTTTTAAAATTAATTATAGATGAATTGCCGCCTGTAAGAATTAATTTTCCAAATGGGTTGCGTGCCGACCTGATTGACGAAGAAATGCTCGACCTGTTTGAAAAAGCCGGAACTGTTGAAATGGCCCTGGCTATTGAGTCCGTAACACCACGTCTGCAAAAAATGATGGGAAAAAATCTGAATATTGAAAAGGCAAGAGTAGCTATTGAGGCGGCTTCACGGCGATTTATTACCAGAGTATTCTTTATAATTGGTTTCCCCACTGAAACTTTTGAAGAAGCTATGGATACGATCCGTTTTGCTGCTTCATTTGAACATGCAGCTCAACCCATGTTAAGTGTGTTACGCATCTATAACAACTCTAAACTTTTCAATCTGCTTGAGCCTACAAGAGAGCAGGCAATTGCTATGTCTGAACAAGAGAAGAAAGTTTTGCACCTTGAAATGTTTGATGACATAGAATTTTATGGTGACCTCTTCTCTGATGAAAAAGTGCCGTTGAAAAGTAAAGACCTTAAAGAACTGCTTTATTTCTGGATGCGCGATGTTTTTATTAATCAAACACGAATCATGAAAAGTCATGAAGTTTTAGAAAAACATTTTGATAAGGGAAAAATTTTAGAGTTTTACAGGAATGTTTTTAATAAACCCAAATTTAATGAGAGGGATTTACAAAGGCTACTGAAAGTTTAACAACCATTTGGCCAGCTTTGGAGAACCACTATGTATAATGCAATTTGAAAATCACTGCCAATTTCAATCCTGTCAATTTAAAATTTAGCCTATATTTGTCCCGCATTTTCTATAATAGTATAATTTAATACCGGTCAGTTTGGCGTTCAGTTCTGTCATCTTCCTCTTTTATTTCCTGCCAGTTTTTTTAGCAGGTTATTATCTATTGCCAAGGGTGTGGCTGAAAAATATTTTCCTAATTATTGTCAGTTTGTTGTTTTATTTTTGGGGAGCCGGCAACCTTGTGGTTCTGCTGCCTGTGACAGGTTTCGCGGCCTGGTTTTTTTCATTTCTGATTGCCAAAACCCGCTACAAGGGGTTATCTCTGTTGATTACTATCTTAACGTTTGTAGGTGTTCTGATCTATTTTAAATACCTCGGATTTATTATTGACAATCTCATTTATGCAGGTGTGAGTGGCTTCACCCCAATGAAACCACTGACAACACTAGGAGTTTCTTTTTTTACTTTTCAGGCAATTTCATACAATATTGATGTTTACAGGAAAAATAAACGGTTTGAAAAAAATCCTGCCAGTGTGATGCTTTATATCACGATGTTCCCTCAACTCATTTCCGGGCCACTTGTGCGGTATCAACAGATAGAACAACAGTTGAAGCAACGCAGTTTTAATTTTTCACAATTTTCGGAAGGTGTCAGGAGATTCATCATTGGTTTGGGGAAAAAAGTGCTTATCGCAAATTCACTAAGTGTTCTTGTAAAACAAATCGTTGACGATGATGTTAACATGATAAGTCCACTTGTTGCCTGGGTTGGCATGATCGTTTTTGCAGTGCAGATTTTTTTTGATTTCAGTGGCTACACTGATATGGCTATAGGTGTGGGTAAAATGCTTGGATTCGATCTGCCTGAAAACTTCAATTACCCATATATCAGCCGGTCAATTACTGAATTCTGGAGGCGCTGGCACATCACTTTTTCGAAATGGATAAAAGACTACATTTTCAATCCACTGGCAATTGAACTGCGCTATTGGGGAAATACCGGAATTTTTATTTCACTTGTTGTTACGTTTTTTGTTTGTGGAATGTGGCATGGACCTACATGGAACTTCATTCTTTGGGGAACTGTACAGGGAGTTTTTCTTGGATTCGAAGAGCTTTTTCTGCTGAAATACCTTAACCGGCTTAAAGGAATAGCTATTTTCTACGTGTTATTTATCATTGTCAGTTGCCTGGTTTTTTTCAGAACTTCCGACATAAGTCATGCTTTTAGCTATTATGCTGTGATGTTCTCTCCTTCCAAGGATGGTGCTTTAGGATTAAATGCATTTTTCTCAACCGAATTGGCTATAATCTTTTTCTTTGGAATATTATTTTGTATGCCATTGAAGCTACCTGAAAGGTTTAAAACAGGAAGAAAGGGCAATATCATTTATGCTTTAAATTCAACGCTTCTTATCATCGTTTTTATGTTGTCATTGATGAGACTCGTTTCGGAGACTTACAACCCGTTTATTTATTTTAAATTTTAAAGATAAAACTCAAGGCATAGTTTTATCAGGATATACAGAAATGAAATTGATTAAAAGATTAAAACCGGTTTACTTACTTTTCCTGGCTATTCCAATCGTTTATCTTTTGCTTTGGAACAACAGGCAGGTTGGTATTTCCAGTAATTCCAAGCTTCCTGATTATTTCTATTTTTCAGTCAAAACTTCTCAGCCGGCCACGCTGAAATTACTTTGTGGAAAAGATACTTTATCAAAATGGAATTTGAATTCCTCAGGATATAAAAACCTACAGTTTGTCGGAAAAATCAATGATAGCACTGGATTAAGCTTAATTGTGAATAATCTGAATAGTCACGACACAGTTTCATTTTCCGGAATAAATCTTTATCACAATAATCATGTCTCTTCTATTTACAGAGATCTGGATAAATATTGTACCATTGAAAATGCAAAAACAGATGGTTCCAATGGAACTTTTAATGCAATAATTCAGCAAAGTGGGAAAGCAGCATCATTCCATCTGAAGCCGTCTTCAAATTGGGAAAAAGATAATATCCGGTTACGCTTTCATTTATTAATACTCCTGATCTTCTCAATTGGTTTCATACTACTTTTTATCTTTAATCCTTCTCCCCGTTATTTTATCTCCTCGTTATTGATCACGATTGCAGTAATGATCATTTATTACCTGAACAGTTCAAACTCTGTTAACAGAGTAACTATGTTAAGTACTTCAACAATGAAAGGTGCAGAAGTTTATTATAGTCCTACTCCATTTTTTAGTCCTGCCAGCAGATATAATTCAGCAAACGATACAAAGTCATACAGCGTTCCTTTAAATCTTGAAACAGATGGTTACTTAAGGTGTGATGTTTTCGAGAGCTCCAAAGAAATAAGTGATTTTAAAATAAAAATAATAACAGGGATATTTGGTTCTACTTATGACATTTCTGCAATATCACAGGCCTCTCTTGTTGCGAATGATCTGGTGTTGCGGGGAAATAAATACTATACCACCGGCAACGATCCTTTTTTCCTTTTCACTTCAAATTACTTTACAAATAAAATAAAGTGGCTATTGTTGATGGAAAGAAATGTTTTCCTTTTTGTTTCACTGCTTGTTTTTTTATTCCTTCTCTGCATTCATCGGTTTATAAAAGGAGTTGATAAATTATTAAATAAGTTGAGATTTAAGGTTGCGTACCTTTCATTCCTGCTAATACCTTTAACCTATTTATTGATCACTCACTACTGGCAACAAGAAATACCTTCAAAAAGTCCGGACCAGATCTATTATTCTGCCCGCACTTCAAAGCCTGCAATAATCAGTCTTATCAACGGTACTGATTCAATTACATCATGGCAAATAAATTCTCCGGCATTTAAATATTTTCAATATTGTGGCCATTTGAATGACAGTGCAGGATATCACCTGAGGGTTGAAAACCTGGCAGCAAATGATACGCTTTCTCTGCTTTCAGTTAATCTATTTCATGAAGATCATGCATACTCTATACTCAACAAAAAAGAGTCTGTCTGTACAATAAAAAATGCAGCTTTTATTGACAAAGTAGGTGAAGTGGTTGCGGTAGTAAAAAATTCAAATGAACCTGTCATCATCAATCTTCTTCCAAATACTGCTTTAAAAAAAGATAATTCCAAAAATGAGATGGAAAGTATCGTAATACTTGTTTTCATTCTTTCATTCATTATAGTTCTGATATTTGCTCCCCGTTCAAGATATTTTATCATTTCCTGTATCATAGTTTCTGTGCTCATGTTAGTGTTTTATTGGGTATGCAATGCAATGCAATATCAGGTGGTAATGAGTACAAGTTCACCAATGAAAAATGCGCAGATCTTTTACAATAACAATCCGAATTTTGGCGCTGACAAAAGAAATGATGTGAATCCAAAAACTCCTGTTTTCAAGTCACAAATTGATCTTTCAGTGAACAATTATCTTAGGTTCGATATTGCCGATAATACAAAAAAACTAAATGAACTTCACATCTGCACCAAAACCGGGCTGCTTGGAAATGATTGGGATTACAGCACAATTCCTCAGGAGCAAATTTTGATGAATGATATGGTTAAACGTGGTACATCTTTTAGCATACCTGGTGATGACCCTTATTTTGTTTTGTCAGCCGGTCAAACACGCAGCATTCACTGGATGTCGTTGTGGAGGCAAAATATTTTCTTTTTGATCACCATATTGTTTTTCCTTGTTCTGATTTCTGCAAACAAATTTGCAGAGAAACAGAATCTCACTGCATTCTTTCTTTCACTTATTTTTCTGGCACTAATCTCATTCGGACTGTTATTGCGGTTTTTTAATTCCGACAGTATTATCCTCTCAGCAGAATTGCGCTATGCCAACACCAGCCCTGCTTTTCGAACAGATTCTTCGGAAGTTTTTATTAATAATCTGGATAATTATCTTAAAGACCAGATTTCAGGAAGAAACAATATGATCATTGCAAACAACCTGATGGAATATTCAATCTTTGGAGAATTGATGAACAATAAGTATGTGCATTTTGGCAGGGATGGATGGATGTTCTATATTGGTGGATTATGCAGGGAAAACTATGAGACCCGCCACCCTTTGACTTTACAGCAGCTTAAGAAAATGACAGCTGTACTTACTGCACGAAGGGACTGGCTGAGAGAACGCGACATTCAGTTTTATTTTATGTTCCCGCCAATGGCTTATTTTGTTTATGAAGATGAAGTAGGGCCGAGGTTGAGAAGATATAGTAAAAAGTCAAAGGTTGAACAACTTTATGAATATCTGAAGTTGCATTCCGACCTTAACATGATAGATGTTCTGAATCCTTTGATAGATGCACGAAAGAATGGCAAAGATGATCTATACTTCAGAAATAATTCTCATTGGAATTACCATGGCTCTTTTGTTGCCTACCAAACTTTGATCAATTACATAAGAAAAGATTTTCCGGGGATGCCCAAACCCATTGCATCAAAAGACCTCAAGTGGGTAGATTTTGATAATTACACTACAGACCTATATAAAGCAATTGCACTTGACCAGTATTACACCAGCCATGAGTACCAACCTTCAATAAAAGATATGCTGGCAAATGTTGAAACAACTTATCCGACTTATCCCGGTTATTCATCAGCAGCACTTGCATTTTGCCTGACCAATAAACGTCTCAAAAGCCCGTCAATGCTGTTGTATGGGGATTCTTATGCAGGATTCCTTTCTTATTATCTTGCCACTAACTTCAGTCGCAGCATTTATCTCTGGACTCCGTTATTCTATCCTTCGATAGTTGAAAAAGAAAAACCTGACATAGTAATTCAGGAAATGAATGATTACTCGATCTACAATGTCCTGTATCCGGGTCCTCCTTTGCCTGCAAAGAAAGATACAATATTAAAATGACCGGATTTAATTGACAAAACGCAAGACTCGTAAAAAAGGAACTAGAGAAAGCTCATCATGGAATTTGTTAACCCGAACTTTTTCCAAAAAAGTGTAAATTTACACCGTTCTTTGTACGAAAATCTTTTATAGGAAAAAGTATGAAAAAATAGAGGAATATGATAACTGAACGATTTAAAAAAACAATACTTAGAGAACTGCATCTCGATGATTTTGAAATTACCGAAAATTTATTGGCAAATCAAATTCCGGGCTGGGATTCTCTCAATCATGCAAACATGATCGCTGCTCTGGAACTGGAATACAAAATAAGACTTAAGAATATTGAAGTATTGAACTGCGACAACATTGGTGAATTGATGGAACTGATCAATTCCAAATTAAAGTAATTCTCAGGAACAGAAATGAAATCATATTTGCTCACAGAACCGGCCACAGAAGAGAATTTTAATGAGGAGGCTTATCTTTTAGCCAACCCGGATGTTGCACAGGCTGTGAAAGAGGGTATTTCATTGTTATCAGGCAGGCAACACTACGAAATTTTTGGTAAAAAAGAAGGCAGATGCATTAGGTTGCTATACTCAGTAATTTCGGAAGTAAAACAAAAAAAACTTGAAAAGATTAAGGCTTTCCTTCGCGACGATATGCCTTATAAATATCGTTCCGGACAACTTTATGACTTTCTCACTGAAGACCTGATGTCAATTTATGATGTCATCAGCACTGAAGCAATAAGCAGCAATCCTTATAAAAATTATGTCACTGAGTTAATTCATCAGTTAGATGATGGGTTGGTGCTTGATTGCGGCGCTGGACGTCGGGATGAGTATTTTGAAAATGTTGTCAATTTCGAGATCGTTGATTACGATACTACAGATGTGCTGGGTGTTAATGAAAAGTTGCCTTTTATTGATAATGCCTTTGATGCAGTCATATCATTATCCGTTTTAGAGCATGTTAAAGATCCATTTCAGTGTGCAAAAGAAATGTCAAGAGTGTTGAAACCGGGAGGCCGACTGATTTGCAATGCACCTTTTCTTGTGCCTTATCATGGATACCCAAATCACTATTATAATATGACCGGCAATGGGCTTGAAAATCTTTTTTCAAGCTATTTAGCTATAGACAAAGTTGAAGTTTGTGAACATGATCTTCCTGTATGGTCCATTACCTGGCTTCTTCGTAACTGGGCAAATGGGTTGCAAGGAGAATCAAAAGAAGAGTTTTTACAACTAAAAATTGCTGATCTGATTGACACAGGTGATAAATATCTGAACAGGTCTTTTGTTAAAGAATTGTCTAAGGAAATGAACAGCGAACTGGCTTATGGTAACACACTATTTGCTCATAAAAAATAGAAAGACATTATGGACAATAGAAAAAAAGAAAAACTGCTTAAATTATTCGAAAGCGCTAAAAAAGGAGCAAAAGGCTTTCGGGATGAATCAGTGAAATTGCATCTTGATCTTTTTCTGGAATATGCTTCAAAGTGTACAACAGTAACCGAATTGGGTATTGATTCCGCATGCTCCACCTCAGCGTTTCTTGTATCGGGTTGTAAAAAAGTCTATAGTTACAATGTGGTGATAAGTCCGAATGCACTTAAAATAAAGCAGGCTGCAATGGAAGATGGAATGTTTTTCAAACTGATCAACAAAGACAATCTCAAAGTAAAAATAAAAAAAACGGACATGTTGTTCATAGATACTGACCATTGGTATGGACAAATAAAAGCTGAACTGCAACACCATCACAACAGGGTTAATAAATGGATAATGATGCACGACACAGAAACATTTGGTTTGGTAAATCCATTTGACGGAAGACCGGGAATGAAATCGGCCATCTTTGAATTTCTTGAAGAACATCCCGAATGGCAAATCAAAGAACATATTGAATACGGTCACGGACTGACTATTCTTGAAAAAACAGAACAACCCAAAAAGAAAAGTTTTTGGTTCAGCAAAAAATAAGACACAAATTTCAAATCTCAAATTCCAAAGGCACAACATTGGAATTTGGAATTTGGGTCTTTAGGCTTTGAATTTAAAAAAGATGAAAACAAGGACAGTATTATTAAATTTCCTTATCCAGTTTTTCAGTTATGAAAGTTACCTTGAAATTGGGGTTTATGACAATGACTTTAATTTTAAACATATCAGGTGTAAATACAAAGAATCATGCGACCCTGCTCCCGATGCACAAGCAATGTTTCGCATGACCTCTGACGATTATTTCAGACAAAACAAAAGAAAATTCGACCTCATTTTTATTGATGGTCTTCACCATTCCGAACAGGTTATTATTGATATTGCCAACAGTCTTAAATGCCTTAATAAAGGTGGTACTATCGTCATTCACGACTGCCTTCCAACGACAGAAGAAATGCAGTTGATACCCTGGACAACACAGGGTGACTGGACTGGAGATACGTGGAAAGCATTTGTTCATTATCGTCAAATGAATAAAAATCTGAGCATGTTCACTGTTGATACAGATTGGGGCTGCGGCATCATCCGCAAAGGCAGACAAGAACTTTTAGTTCCGGGTTGTGAAATCAACTATCATAACTTTAATAAGAACAGAAGATCTTGGATGAATGTTGTCCAGACTTCAGAACTTGAAAATGCATTGCTTAAAACAGAAACGAAAGACTTTCCAGCAGCAGTGATTTCAGGTCTGAAATATTTTGGAAACTTAATAGCATCAGCAGGAAGTAAATCAATGTTATCTTTGCATAAAAGTAAGCGTTGAAATTATCAGTCGGAGTAGTTCTGAATGAAATGTTATGATCAAAAGAATAATTTGGAAATGGCAATCACTTCAGAATATAATTTTGACATTTATGGAAAAACAATTGTTTCGCATCATACATACAACAAATCCAAAAACACAAAAACCATGAAAAAATTAATTTACGTAGCAATTGCCCTTGCAATTTTCATCATTAGTTGTATGGGTGGAGGAAAAAATAAAGAAAAGGCTTCATACAAAATTGAAGACTCAACAAGGAAAGCTGATCAGGAGGCAAAGAATGAAGCAGACAGTTTGTCAGCAGGATCTTCAGGTGTCCTTAGTAAACAGGAAAAAGCAAAAGCAACGAATGAACAACAGAACCCCAATGTTGTTTCTTCAAGCGCTGCTGTTCAAAGTAAGAAGGACACATTAAGGAAATTTGTTCGTACAGCAGACCTTAAATTCAAAGTAAAAAATGTTTATCAATCCACTATTGAAATTGAAAACATAACAGCCAAAAATGATGGTTTTGTAACTTATACCAATCTTAGCAGCACCATTGATAATGTCACGACAACCCCTGTGAGCACAGATTCTTCTGTAGAAACAACCTATTTTACTGTCATTAATAATATTATTCTGCGGGTTCCCAATTACAATCTCGACAGCACTATTCGGGGAATGGCTCATTTGATAACTTACCTGGATTTCCGCATTATTAAAGCAAATGATGTCAGTCTGACATTGGCTGCTAACAATATGGCGCAACATAGAATCAATAATACCACACAAAAGCTGAACAATATTGCTGACAAGAAAAACCTGCCGGTTGGCGAACTTTCCAATGTTCAACAAAATATTGAGGACAAACAGGCACAACTTGATCAGGTGAAATACGATAAAATGAAACTGATGGACGAAGTAAAATTCAGCACCGTCAACATAAATATTTACCAACGACAGACTCTTAAACGCGAAATGGTTTGCAATGAAAAAAGCATTAAACCTTTTGAACCAAGCTTTGGAACCAAGTTGGTGGATGCTCTTGTTTTTAGCTGGGAAATTTTACTTGCAATTTTTCTGTTCTTCGTTCGCATATGGTTTATTCTGCTAATAATTCTTGTGGGAATAATTGTTTGCAGAAGATTCTTCAGAAGAAAACCAAAGGCTTAATTTAAACAGAACTCTGGTAAAAATTCCTTTACTTTGCCTTAAAATAATTCACTAAAAAACAATTAAGCAATTAAACAGTTTAACAATTTTTCAAAATGAGTTCATTCGAGATCATTGGCGGTAAAAAACTTAGTGGTGAAATTATTCCCCAGGGTGCAAAGAATGAAGCTTTGCAGGTAATTTGCGCAACGCTCCTCACTCCTGAAAAGGTTGTCATCAGCAATATTCCAAATATTCGCGATGTAAATAAACTGATTGAATTGCTCGTTGATCTTGGTGTAAAAGTGACGAAGATCAGTGAAGGCGAATATTCTTTTCAGGCTGACAAGGTCAACCTGGATTTTATGTTCACAGACGATTTCAAACAAAAGGCCACGAGCCTCAGAGGTTCTATAATGATCATTGGCCCTTTGCTTGCCCGCTTTGGAGTTGGTTATATTCCAAAGCCGGGAGGTGATAAAATTGGTCGTCGCCGTTTGGATACACACTTTATCGGCTTGCAGAATCTTGGCGCTGCTTTTAATTTTGATGCCGAAAATAATTTCTTTAAAGTCACTGCAAAGAGACTTAAAGGTTGCTACATGCACCTTGATGAAGCTTCGGTAACAGGTACTGCCAACATCGTAATGTCGGCTGTGCTTGCTAAAGGAACAACTACTATTTACAATGCTGCCTGCGAACCATATCTGCAACAGCTATGCAAAATGCTCAACAGGATGGGAGCAAAGATCAATGGTGTTGGCTCTAATTTGCTTTACATTGATGGTGTCGAAACTCTCGGCGGAACTACCCACCGCCTGTTGCCTGACATGATCGAGATAGGTAGTTTTATTGGGCTTGCAGCAATGACGCAAAGTGAGATCACCATCAAAGATGTTGCTTATGATGAGTTGGGAATTATTCCCGATGTTTTCAAACGGCTTGGAATAAAACTGGAGCGCAAAGGCGACGATATTTATATTCCTTCACAGAAACATTACACCATCGAAACCTTTATTGATGGTTCCATTCTAACCATTGCTGATGCTATCTGGCCCGGTTTCACTCCTGACCTTTTAAGCGTGGTTCTCGTTGTTGCCACGCAGGCCAAGGGAAGTGTTTTGATTCATCAAAAGATGTTTGAAAGCCGCTTGTTCTTCGTTGATAAATTGATTGACATGGGTGCGCAAATAATTCTCTGCGATCCCCACAGGGCAACTGTTATCGGTCAGGACAGGCACTTCCCATTGCGCGGAATTGAAATGGTTTCTCCTGATATTCGTGCCGGTGTTTCTCTTCTCATTGCAGCCTTATCAGCACAGGGCAAAAGTACCATTCACAATATTGAACAAATTGACCGCGGATACCAGGATATTGATATCCGTTTGCAAAAACTAGGAGCGCAGATAACAAGGAAAGGATGATTCTGTAGTAATACTTTCAAAATAATTTGCCCATATTATTACATCGAATTACGAACAAAAATACGAATATTACAATGACGTAGCTTGCTACCGTCTGTATATCAGCTTGCCTCTTTTTGTAAAATGAGCCCATATTTTGCTGCTTCAGCTTGCAGATATTTAATTTTTTTCGCTTTTTGTTTCTCTGTATCAAAGATTAGTTTTGATGGATCAAACTCCGTTTTGTTCTTCACCATATTATAGAATATTACTGCAAGTCTTCTTGCTACTGCTTTGATTGCTTTGGCTGAACCTTTTTTAGCTGCCAATCTTCGATATGTTTGCCCTAAAGGACCTTTATTATGCCATAGTGTTTGCGCTGCCATTCGAAAGGCTTGTGTTGCGGGATTGTTGGTAAATCTTTTTGAAAAACCAATAATTTTCCCTCCGGTTATTTTAGGCCGTGCACTTAAATTTAACCAACTCGTAAAATGATCTGCTGACGGCCATTTAGTCATATCATTGCCTGTTACAGCAATAACTTCAATAATGGTTTTTTCATCAAGACCAGTAATCCTGGTTAAATCAACTCCCGCAATGTGATTTAGATATTGAGCTAAGTTAATTGAGTATTCATTTTTCCTAACGTAGGTTGATTTGGCTTTAATTTCTGGTTTGTTGCCATGTTCATCCCAAGGTAACATGTGCTTCAATACTTCTTCGATTAATAACTCATAGCTTCTCATTTGATCTTTAAAAAAAATAAATTGTTTTAGCAGATTCTGTAATATGGATATGTACTGCTTTTTGTAATCCCCTTTTAAAGATTTAAGCAAATCTTCTTTATCAGCTTTTAATCTTTTTACATTAATGAGCGATAGCAATTTTTCGGGATTAGTTATTCCATTGGATATTCCGTTTAATAAACGCATTCCTGACACACCTTCAATATCACTGATTAGATGCTGAACTTTAATATTCATTTTTGTAAGGATTCTGTGAATACGATTGAGGACATCACTTTTTTGATTTTGAAGGATATTCCTTTCATGGAGATAACTCCTTAGTTCGCGCGATAACTCAGGTGCAATGTGAGATGCTCTTAGCAGTCCATGAGCATGTAATTGATGCAACCATTGGCAATCTTTTACATCTGTTTTTTGTGCATCTACATTTTTAAAGTGCTTCGGATTTACCAAGGTTACCTCGAGCCCATAAGATTCGAGAATTTCATAAAGTGCCATCCAATAAACACCTGTTGCTTCCATTGCAACACGAACGACCCCCGCTGCTGTTAGAGTTTGTGCTATTTTGTGCAGATTGTCTGTAAAACCATCTGACTCCAATAAACATTGGTTCCCTTCTTTATCTGAATAGGATACCATCATTAACATACTCCCAACATCAATGGCAGCAGAATTGGGATGGATAACTGCTAGCTTTAAATCTGTTTTTTGTTTTGCATTCTTACTCATATTTTTTTAATTTTGTAAATAATTATGCATGGCAAACTCTATTGCTGCAAGAAACGAAAGCAAGCTTACAAACATGGTGTTGTTCCACTTTTGGTGGAACGCCCCGATAATAGTTTTTTTACAGAGCAACAGTCCCAAACTACGAAACGGGCTATTTGTGCACCAAATATCGTTACGGGTTTTGTAATTTGCCATGCATTTTTTATCTTGCAAAATTAAATAACGTCTTTCACATTTTTTTCATTTGGCCCAAATGATGGACACTACGAAGTACGAATCCTCAACGCTTTCGTAATTCGTATATTCGTAAACAATTCGTACTTCGATGAAATAATCTTTTTGAAAACTTTACACTGATCATTTCATCAGCGGCTGCGCAAACATCTTCACGTCTTTATCCGTAATGTTCTTATCGCAAAGAATGGCGAGGCGTTCGACCACATTTCTTAGCTCACGCACATTGCCTGTCCACTTTATTTTTTGAAGTTCTGTCAATGCTTCTTTGGTGAAAATCATTAATGGTTTTCCTTGTGTTGAGCATATCTCTTCAATAAAATGTTTCGCCAGTATCGGAATATCATCAGCTCTTTCATTCAGTGAGGGAACATGAATAAGGATCACACTCAACCTGTGATAAAGATCTTCCCTGAAATTTCCTTTCTTTATTTCTTCAGGAACATTTTTATTTGTTGCAGCAATCACTCTTACATCCACCGGTAGTTCTTTGTCTCCGCCTACGCGCATGATCTTATTTTCCTGCAAAGCACGCAACACTTTCGATTGTGCCGATAGACTCATGTCGCCTATTTCATCAAGAAAAAGAGTACCGCCTGTTGCCTGCTCAAAATTGCCTTTTCGTTGTTTTATAGCTGAAGTAAACGAACCTTTTTCATGACCGAACAATTCGCTTTCGATGAGTTCTGAAGGGATGGCAGCACAATTGACTTCAACAAATGCATTGCCCGAACGATTGCTTTTTTCGTGCAGCCAGCGTGCCACAAGTTCTTTTCCTGTGCCATTTTCACCGGTGATGAGCACACGTGCATCAGTGGCAGCAACTCTTTCGATCATGTCCTTGATGCGACTGATAGCCGGTGATTCTCCAATCATATCCCACGTCTTGCTTACTTTCTTTTTCAGGATCTTTGTCTCGCTCACCAGGTGTGCTTTGTCCATGGCATTGCGGATAGTGATAAGCAGCCGGTTCAGGTCAATTGGTTTTGAAATGTAATCAAAAGCGCCTTTCTTGATAGCTTCTACAGCAGTTTCAATATTGCCATGACCGGAGATCATCACCACCGGCGAATCCGTCAGTTGAATAATTTGTTCAAGCACTTCAATGCCGTCCATTTTTGGCATTTTGATGTCACAGAGAATAACATCATACAGGTTTTTCTTTACCTGTTCAATGCCTTCTGTACCATCGGCTGCATCATCAACAGTGTATTTTTCGTATTCAAGAATTTCGCGGAGAGTATTGCGGATGCTTTTCTCATCATCTATCACCAGTATTTTTGCCATAAAAAGAATGTTATTTAATCAGGCAAAATTAATCATTTTCACAATCTAATTTTCACCAAACTATTCGCTCTAACTTTTATCGTTTTATCCTCCACCGGTATGCTCCAATAAATATCTCCGGGTTTCACCATTGCCGGAAACCATTCTTTTGGTAATTTCTGCAACTGCACTCTGACAAATTCAATCAGTTTCAAACTATCGTTTCCAACAATTTTCACATCGCCGGGTGTGCCGTTTGAATAAATTACAAACTCCAGCGTGTCATTCTTTGGATCAATATTTTTTAAACGGCTGTCTTTTGCAAGCGAATCAAGCATCAGCTTACGGATAAAATCCAATCCTGCTTTTTGGGTCTTGAATTTCTTTATGTCATATTTTGCGGAATCGCTTACAGCGGTCATAATTTTGGGCGACCAGTATTCTTCTTTATGTTTCAACTTCTGGTAATAACTGTTGGGTACTATATGCGACGGATGCAGCGTGTCTTTAAAACAAACAGTCCACGAAATTAAAGGTTCCAATGATTTGTCGGCATATTGTTTGATTGCAAAAAAGCCTGCGCAAACTTCCATCTGTTTGGTGAAATGTTTAAATTCGTTGATCCATTTCACATCTATTTTTGACAATCCCGAAGGAAAGTTATCTGTTGACAATGTTGAGATCAGATACCTGTTGCCATCAATAAATTTGTTAGGAACGAATGCTTCATCTATTTTCATTGACTGCTGAGCAGTGTCATAAACTCCGTTATTCCCCCAAACCTTGATGTAAGGAAAAAATTTAATTACCCATCCCGACAAATAATAAGCTCCGTATTCATTGTAGCTTTTATAAATTGACTGCCAAAAATCTTTGTTTATATTGCCATCAAACACATTCACAAATTCCGTGATCACCGGCTTCAGAGCATTGCACCAGCGCGAAAGTCCTATTTTGCGCAGCATTTCTAATTTTGTAAGTATCATTTGCCAGTCGGCTTTTGTTCCCGTAAGGGTAATTGAGGGAATACCGCAGCCCGACTCTCCTATATATTCAAAAGCCTTTTTGTAACTTTCCAGTAACGTGATTTCATAAGCCGTTTTGTCAACTTCAGTGGTGGTTGAAAAGTCAGAAACAAAAAATGAGTAGTAGTCATCCTTTGTGTATTTCCTTGTTGTATCCGAAAACGACGACATCAGTTCGCGCCAGTGTTTGCCACTATATTCAAGGCTGTCGTTGCGGATTAAAAGTGTTGATGGTTTATTTTTAATGAAAATTAAATCCTTCAGCGAATCGTATTTTTGGTTGATGTGAATTGAAACTCCCTGGCATATTGCAAGCCAAATCACATCGGGAGTAAGTATCAGCGGACGGTGCTGATCGTAACAATCCTGAATGGCTTGTAAAAATGCGTTGTTCCATGTGTTCACCAAACTATCATTTTTGAATTCTTCAGGGTAGAACAGCACATCTTTTTCCAGTTTATTTTCAAAAACATTCCCTGCTACATCGTTCCTCAATAACGAATCGGGAAGCACAACATCCGCCACCGCAAATGTTTTTCCGGAAGGTTTTTTAGAATTTGCAAACGATGTTGAAGAATGATGATTGGTGGTCTTCGTTTGGCAGAGGCTGAAGAAAGGAAGGATTGCCAATGCAATTAAAAAGAAATGTTTGTTCATGATTTTATTTTTATCAATGAATTTATTAGCCCTCAAAAATACAAATAAATTTTTTCAAATGAACATGGTGAATACGTTTCAAATTCGTGTTCCTCATTCCTTCAACATTCCCTTATTTTATTCACAAAAAAAAATCACCATCCCTGTTATTCTGAGATGGTGATTTTTCATCAACATTTTTTACCATTCTATTATTTAATCAAGAAACATAAAAATCAATTGTGCAGCAGTATCGTTGAGGTTTTTTATTTTAAGATATTTATTGGTTGGGTCGCCCACCTTGTCCATTGTAAAAGTTATGTCGCCTTCGGGGTCAACAAAAACTGACTTTTCGCCGGGTGTCACATCCTTTGTTTTTGCAACTGAAAATATTTGAAGTTTAGCCAGCGTCATATTGATCACCCGCAATGTGCGCCCTTCAATTCCTTTTAATCCTGTGTTTCTTGTTTGCAGGGCCTTAACAGTTAATTTAACATCGGTGTTTGCCTGAGTTATTGCCTTATGAGGATGATCAAACAGCAATGTTGTGTCGAAAAATACTTTTGCAAAATCCGGTTTTCCTGCAAAATCATGTGCCAATTGCAAAACATTCTGTGTCATTTGCAAATTCAAAGCTTTTCTTTCGTCAGAAATTGCAACCTGCAGGTTTTTCACAGTGTCTTTTTTGGTTACCTGGGTTGAACGGGCGCCACCAAATGATGCTTTTAAATCTGTAAATTTGGTAAGCAGATCCGAACTCAGTTCACTGTGGGCTGTAAGCCGTGCAATGAAATGATCAATAAAATCGGGTATTTTTGAAACAGCAGGTTTTCCATAATAAGTCAGCGATTTGGTGAAAATTTCTTTATAAACAGCCGATTTTTTGTTATACAGAGTTCGCACATTTGCTTCTGTCTTTCGCGTCAGTTCAATGAACTGCGACCTGTAGGTTTCAACTGTGACAGTGCTCGAAATTCTGTCGGAAGTAGTTTCGCTTTTGCTTGTTTTTTTACCTTCAAAATTCAGAAGAACAGCTTTTGTGCTATTAATCATGCTTGTGTATGCATGAGCAGAATCGTAGGTTATTAATCGGTCTTTAAAATCATTCGAAAAAATATCCATACGATCATCGGTAATTCTTTCGTCATCAAAAATGATTAAAAACAATTTGTCAAGTGCAATCATAAAATAAAATTTAGAATTATTTCGCAAAAATAATAAAAAATTTAAAAAAACAAAAAAAAATGTTAAGGATGTGAAATAAATCTTAAATGAAATCTGAATGATTGGTTTGTTGTGATCAATAGGGACTAATGAAACCATAATTGAAATACGGGACCTGCAATGCGTATAATGGCATTACATGAATGTGGAAGGCATTAATAAAAACATTGGTGAATTTATCAAAAAACAAGGGTTTATGCTCATGTGAAAAACATTGATAATTTGTTCCGGGTGAAGGAGCTGAAATAAGGAGTGCTTTTAATTTTTTATCATTTAAAGCAACAAATAATCTATTGCCTGATGATGACCTACAAATGGTATTGTAAAAAGTTACAAGGTCGGTTTCGTTAACGAAGCCGATATAGTAAAAAGTTACTATGCCAGTTTCGTTAACGAAACCTCTATAGTGAAAAGTTCCGATGCCAGTTTCGTTAACGAAACCTCTATAGTGAAAAGTTCCGATGCCAGTTTCGTTAACGAAACCTCTATAGTGAAAAGTTCCGATGCCAGTTTCGTTAATGAAACCTCTATAGTGAAAAGTTCCGATGCCAGTTTCGTTAACGAAACCTCTATAGTGAAAAGTTCCGATGCCAGTTTCGTTAACGAAAGTGGCATTGTAAAAAGTTACAACGTCGGTTTGGTTGTTATAAATGATAATGATTTACAACCCCAAATGTAAGTAAATGTAAATAAAACCATATTGCAAGATCAGGCAGCCGGACCAATAAACAGTTATTAATTTTTGATACAGCGTACTGAACAACCAATGGATTTGTTGCAACCACCTCTGCCAAAAATACCGGTTCCGGCGTATAAACTGCGGATGTAAGCGCCAACCACATTGGCTTCTGTTGAACTCCACCAGTTGCCGTTTTTGCCTATATTCATAAAAACTGCAGCTTCGGTGCGGCTCCCCCCCGGAAGGGCTGTAAATCCGCAGCTATCGGTGGCGCCGCTATTGGGACTTGACCAGGATGAGGTTGATTTTAATTTGCCGCCTGCAACTTCCCGGCCACCTAAGTATGTAGTCAGGGTGTTCCAATCTGAATCTGTGGGCAAATGCCAGCCGGAAGGACAAGCTGTTTTTGCTGCCCGCCATGTGTATAATCTGCCGTATTTGGCACAGTAAATATTGCTGTCTTTATAACAATAGCTATTGCTATCAGTTTTGAATTTCAGGTTTTCCGCCATCCAGGTCTGCGTACCTATTTTGACTGTTTTATAAACTGTATGATCTCTTGAATCAATAAAAGTTGAATCCGGGTTTTGGGATATTGAACTAAAGGAAACAATCATTATTGAAATTGTCAGTAATAAAAATTTTCTTTTCATTTGTTTGAAATTTTAAAATTAATGCATTGAGTCCACTCCGATAAGTCTATTTTTACCACGAAAACACAAAAACACAAAATTTCACGAAAACTATTTAATTGGTTTTTATTGTTTTGTGTGGTTTCGTGTCTTAGTGTTTTTGTGGTAATTTTTCTTTTTTTACTTTTCGGAGTAGTCTCTTCATTTGTCTGTAAGTTTTAAAAACCATATTTCTTGCCCGATGAAAGCTGACGAATGCCTATTGACTTTTTTCCATCAATTCCTGCAATACTCCTTCCTTCAATGCATATTGCGAAAGTATCATCTCCGTTATGTTTAATCTCTTGATCATAAAACTCACAAAGATCGAGGCAAACACTATTGTGTCAACACGCATTGCAACCAAACCGGGCATGTGCAGCCTATGGTTTTCGGTCGAAAGGATCAGCGTTTCGTAAAGTTTGGAGAAATGGATCAGGTTGATGGCTCTCGATTTTGCCAATGGTTTTATCCGTGCAAGTGAAAACTTATGCTTGATCATAGTGGCAAACGATTCAAACGATCCGCTGCATCCGATAAGCTGATTGATCTTATACTTTTTTGTTTCGTTGAAAAGAGGTTCGAGCTGCTGCTCAAGATAATTTTTTAAGTCGTTGATCTGATCTTCTGTAATGGGATCCGAAAAATTAAAAAGCTGGTTAAGCCGCGCCGCACCCAAGTTAAAACTTTGTTTCCAGAAAAGTTCATGGCTGTTTGCAATGATAAATTCAGTGCTGCCGCCGCCTATATCCATGATCAGCGAAGGCTTCAGGTAAGGAATCTCAGCAAGTTTAACTCCGCGATAAATATAAGCAGCTTCCTCGTCGCCGCTAATAGGCTGTATCTGTATGCCTGTTTCTTCAAAAGCGCGCGCAATAAATTCCTGCCCGTTCTTTGCGCTGCGGATAGCCGAGGTAGCAAAAGCCTTTACAATGTCAACCCTGTTAAGGTCAATGGTTTTTTTGTGAATTTTCAGCGCATCAATGCCGCGCTGAAAGGGAACGGGAGAGATGAAATCCTTGCTGAGGCTCCCTTCGCCAAGTTTTACATCGAGTTCTTCCTTATGGAATATTTGATAGCGATGGTTTTCGCCGTATTCAGCCACCAAAAGGTTGAATGTATTTGTGCCAAGATCAATAATTGCAACTTTCATTTTTAATTGTCATTAGTCATTAGTCAATAGTCATTAGTCAATAATCATTAGTCATTAGTCAATGGTCATTGGGTCATTTGCTGCGCGTCATTTACTTCGTGTCATTGATGGTCATTGGTTATTTACAGTTAACCTCAGATTCTTTAAACAATTCAAACATTTCAAACTTTTCAAACCCTTCTAGCTTTTATACGTCAACCATTTGAGCAGTTCCCGGTAACTTACTTTTTTTCCATACATCAGTATGCCGGTCCTGTATATCTTGGCGGCAAACCAGGTGCATAACAGAAATCCTGCGATCAGCAGCGTGCACGAAATAACCAGATCCATCACAGGAACTCCGAATGGTATCCTCACCATCATAATAATAGGAGAGGTCAGTGGGATGATGGATAGCCAGAATGCAACGGGTCCTCCGGGATTGTTGATCACAAACTGACTCATTACGATCGCAAAAATGAGCGGAATGGTTATTGGCAACATAAACTGCTGGGTGTCGGCTTCACTGTCAACGGCAGACCCCACGGCTGCAAAGAGGGCTGCATAGAGCAGGTAGCCAAAGAGAAAATAAAACAGAAACATGCCGATCATCAGGCCATAATTGATATTTAAAAGACCGGTAAGAAGTCCGCGCATTTCGGGATTCTTGTATTGATCGGCTGCAATGTTTTGCTCGATCTGTTGCTGATTCAATACCTTGTTGGTATTATTGACTGTCATTTCCTTTTTAATTGGATGGTTGTCCGTCGAAATAGCGGTCATAGCAACTGTGACAATGCCAAAAGTAAGCACTATCCAAAGGATAAACTGTGTGAGACCTACAAGTGCAATGCCAATGATCTTTCCCATCATCAGTTGAAACGGCTTCACCGAGGAAATGATCACTTCCACTATTCTGCTTGTTTTCTCTTCGATAACACCTCTTAGAACCTGCGTGCCGAACATAAAAACAAACATATAGATCATGATGCCGCAAAATATCCCGAGAAATGTACTTACGCCGGTATTACTTTCCTCTTTTTCACCGTTTCCTTTGATTTTATAAGTTGCTATTTTGATATTGTTCTCAAAATATTTCTGGATATCATTGTCCAGGCAGCGGTCGGCCTGGAATTTAATGATCGCCTGCGTCAACGAGTTCTCAATGTAAGCAAGGTCGTGAATGCCCAGTTGTTTGTCAAAAAATAAAGTTGCTGTCGAAGGTTTCATGTTGAAATCGGCAGGCAGATAAAGCACGGCGTCATAGGTCCCCAGTTCGGTTTTTAGCTTGGCACTATCGAGACTTTCGGGGGGATACGTAAATTTCAAACTCTCGGTTTCCTTAAGGCTGTTATAAAAAATTCCTTTGGCGTCAATCACAGCAATGGTTTTCACACTGTCGGATTTCGTTGCCATATATGCAGGAACTATAAACATCGCACCCATCAGCAAGGGACCCAGAATAGTCATGACAATGAAAGAGCGTTTCCGCACTCTGGATAAATATTCTCTTTTGATAATGATCCTTATTTTCTTCATGGCTTTAGAGTTTTTGAGATTGAGAATCAAGTTCAACTTGCGAAATAAAAATATCATTCATGCTCGGGATAACTTCCCGGAATGATTGAATGTCTGCATAAGGAAGCACTTCCCTGATGAGATCGTTTTGAATTATTCCTTCTTTCAGTTTAATTTTATACCTTGAAATTTGGTCGTCTTTGGTTTCATCGAGAAGTTGAAATTTACCATCCATGATGTTTTTCAAATCTTCTTTCACATTCATCAGTTCGAATTCAAAGGTATTTGATTTAAACTGTTTCCGGATGTTTCCAATGCTTCCTGAGAGAATAAGTTTTGATTTGTTGATAAGCGCAATGTCATCGCAAAGTTCCTCAACTGAGGACATGTTGTGGGTTGAAAAAATTATTGTCGCCCCGTTTTGTTTAAGGTTCAATATTTCATCTTTCAGCAGGTTCACATTGATGGGGTCGAAGCCGCTGAAAGGTTCATCGAATATCAGCAGTTTGGGATTGTGAAGGATGGTGACAATGAACTGCACTTTCTGTTGCATGCCTTTTGAAAGTTCCTCCACTTTGCGTCCCCACCAGGCTTGTATCTCAAATCTTTCAAACCAGTATTTAAGCTTTTTCAAAGCATCGGCCCTCGACAATCCTTTCAACTGTGCAAGATACAAAGCCTGTTCGCCGACTTTCATTTTCTTGTAAAGGCCACGTTCTTCGGGCAGGTAACCTATCATTTCAATATGCTGCGGCTGAAGTTTCTGACCACAGAAAAGCAGTTCGCCTTCATCAGGACCGGTTATCTGGTTAATGATGCGGATCAGCGTGGTTTTTCCTGCACCATTGGGGCCCAGCAAACCAAAGATGCTTTGTTCCGGAACATCAATACTGACTTTATCCAATGCGGTATGATGCGCAAAGCGTTTGCTTACATTTGCTGCATTAAAAATATCCATGAGAGTTATTTAAGATTTGAGATTTTTGATTTAAGATTTTAAAATGTTCAAAGTTTAAGGTTTAAAGTTTAAGGTTGCGGACATCCAACATCCAACATCCAACATCCAATATCCAATATCCAATATCCAATATCCAATATCCAACATCCAATATCCAACATCCAATATCCAACATCCAATATCCAACATCCAACATCCAACTTCTAACCTCTTTGGTTTTAATGAAACATTTCCCTCATCCTTTCAAAAAAGTTCTTGTCTTTTTTATTGGGATGTGGTTTGAAATTGTTTGATGCCTGAAGTTTTTCAAGCATGGCTTTTTCTTCTTTGCTAAGCGTCTGTGGGGTCCAGATATTAATGTTCACCAACAAGTCTCCGCGTGAATAGGAATTTAAAGAAGGCAGCCCTTTGCCTTTCAGCCGGAGAACCTTGCCCGACTGAGTGCCTGCTTCGATCTTAACCCTTGCTTTTCCATCAATTGTGGGTACTTCAACAGATGTTCCCATAGCTGCATCAGGGAAAGTGATGTAATGTTCGTAAAGAAGATTATCGCCATCCCTTATCAATTCAGGGTGTTCAATTTCTTCGATCACGATGATCAGATCGCCTGCAATGCCTCCGCGTGCTGCTGCATTGCCTTTTCCGCTCACCGAAAGTTGCATGCCTTCAGCAACACCGGCAGGGATGTTCAGTGAAATAATATCTTCGCCTTTTACAATGCCATTGCCAAAACAGGTGTTGCATTTGTCAGTAATGATCTGTCCTTCGCCACCGCAATGAGGGCAAACGGATGAAGTCTGCATTTGACCCAGAAAAGTGTTGGTTACCCTTGTCACCTGTCCGGTTCCGCGGCATGTTGAACAAGTGCTGTAAGAAGAACCTCCTTTGGCGCCTGTTCCACTGCAATCATTACAACTGATATATTTGTTGACCTTGATCTTTTTCTCCACGCCATTGGCAATTTCTTCGAGTGTAAGTTTTACTTTCACACGAAGGTTGGAGCCTTTGTTCACCCTTCGCGAACGCTGACCGCCACCTCTCGAACTGTAACCACCTCCAAACATATCGCCAAAAATGTCGCCAAAATGACTGAAGATGTCATCCATGTTCATTCCGCCTCCGCCAAATCCTGAACCGGCGCCCATTCCGGCATGACCAAACTGATCATATCTCTGACGTTTTTGAGCATCACTCAACACATCATAAGCCTCAGCAGCTTCTTTGAATTTATCTTCGGATGCTTTGTCACCGGGATTTTTATCAGGATGGTATTTCATAGCCATCTGCCGGTAAGCCTTCTTTAGCTCTGCTTCAGTAGCATTTTTCGAAACACCCAATATTTCATAATAATCTCTTTTCGCCATTTTTTAAAATAGTTTAAAGTACAAAGTACAAAGTTTAAAGATTTTTACTCCGAACCCTGAACATAACAACAAACAACTAACAACTAACAACAAACAACTAACTTTTTTAATTCCCTACCACCACTTTTGCATAGCGGATCACCTTTCCATTAAGCAAATAACCTTTTTCAACAACATCAAAGATCTTCCCTTTCATTTCTTCACTTTCAGCAGGGACATTGGCTATTGCTTCGTGAAAATCGGTGTTGAAAACTTCGCCCTCTGTTTTGATAACTTCCACACCCTTTTGGGTAAAGATGTTCATGAATTTGGCATAGATAAGTTTTATGCCTTCGCCCACTGCACTTTCATCACATGACTGATCAAGAGATTTAATAGCGCGTTCAAGGTCGTCCGCTACAGGCAAAAGTGAAATAATTATTTCCTCCGAAGCTGTACGGCTTAATTCAATTCGTTCTTTAATTGTTCTTTTTCTGTAGTTGTCAAATTCAGCATAGAGTCGCAATAAGCGGTCATTTGTTTCAATGAATTTTTCTTCAAATGTAGGCTCTTTTTTTACTTCTGATTTAGAATCTTCACCTGACACTTCGTCCGGTTGAGATTGTGTCTCTTTGTCAGTTGCGGCAGATTCTTCGTTTTTTAAAATATCATCATTTTCCATCTTTTTTTCCTTGGAACTTTTCTTTTTGTTCATTTTCAGCATTTCTTTAATTGTGGTCATAAGCTTTTTGTTCCAGGCATTTTGTTAATCAAAACACCTGCCAATTCTGTAATCAGGCCATTTTGTCATAACCTTAAATAATTACAGGCGGCAAAAGTAAGGTTTTTATTAATAAGAATGATTGGGTTTATAAAATGGTGTTGTTTGTGAAAAGAGTGCTAAGGAAAAGAAGATAGCCCATTATTGCCAATGATGAAATATCAATTTGTTTGAAGAGATTAATCAATAAATTTGATAAGCATCTTTAATTCTTTATCAGTTATATCTGATATCTCATTCTTATCGTAAATTGAAAGAAGATAAACTGTAGTTTCGGAGATGTGAACATGGGTAATGATTCTTGCACCACCTGATTTTCCTTTTCCTTTGGATGAAATGGATAAACGAATCTTATAGCAATTATGCCCTAATGAAATGCCTTGTGCCGGGTTTGTTTCAAGTGAATCAGCCAATACTTCTAACTCTTTTTTTGAGAGAAGGGTATTTTTTGATCAGCCGTTTTAGCTGTCTGTCAAAAGGAGTAATACTTAGAACATCAAATCTCATTCAATAATTCCTTTACAGGTTTTGCTTTTAGTTTTCCCTGTTTTGCGAGGTTAACATGCTTTACAGCTTCCGTTAATTCTTCCATCAATCGCATTTTAGCCGGAGAGATTGGCCTGGCCTTTACAAAAGAGAAATTCTTTAACAATTCCAGAAGAAAATCAGCTTTATTGTCTTTTACTTTGAGTAGGAGATCCATTTTGTTTTTTTTGCAAAGTTAACAAGAAAAAAGAAATGTTTTTCATGAGTTTTAGGCAAAATGCATCATTAGAAACTGATTCTTTCAAATCCTGGCTATTCTTTCACAAACCTCTTTACAGCTATTTTTTGTCCTATTTTAAGCTTTATAATAAACAATCCTTTTGGCATTGCAGAAACATCAACTTTCGTTTTGCTATTCGTGGAAAGAATGGTTTTTATCAGTTGGCCCTGAATATTTAAAATTTCTATCTCAGCTTTCTGTGGAGCTTCAATAATGATGTAGTCATTGGCAGGATTTGGATAGATCTGTACAGCGTTGTTCAAGGTTGTTTCCTTAATACCTGCATTTGTAAAAACGATTACATTTGAAGTGTCGGAAGTACATCCATTCAGTGTAACGATATCATAATAATTCCCAAAACCATTTAAAGAATCAGTTTGATTGGTTGCTCCGGTAATAAGAGTGTCATTTCTGTACCACTGATTACCGGTTGCAGCGTTTGATGTTAAAACAGTATCATTGCTGATGATGACAGGTGCTGGTGGTGTTGGTTTTACTGTAAGAATAGTTTTTATGATACTGTCGCAACCATGAACTGAGTTAAGTGTGTCATAATAATTTCCTGCAGTTGTATAAACATGACCATTGATGGTATAGCTGTCTCCATTGCAAATTACCTGTGGATTATTTACATTGATATTGGTTGTTTGGGTGATGGCGACACTTGCTGTGGTTGTTGAACCATTCAGATCAGTAACTGTTACAGTATAATTTCCTGTGACCAGACCTATAGCAGTCGGAGTTGTTTGAGCAGGTGTAGTGTTCCATAAATAAGTATAAGCTGAACTTCCACAGGAAGTATTCACAGTAGCCACTCCACTATTGCCTCCGTAGCAGTCAACATTCGTTTGTGTAGTAGAAACCGAAAAAACAACTTTGGCTGCAAAAGCATCAAACGTGCTGCTTGTATTATCTGCATTCGTTAAGTTGATTGAACCAAGACTGATGGTCGGGCTTTGAAATGCTCCAGCAATATAGGCATTCCCTGATGCATCAGATGCAATTGATGTTGCATAATCAGTGCTCGTACCTCCTGCGCTTTTAGCCCACAGAACATTCCCATTGCCATCAAATTTTGTAACAAAAATATTTTCAAGCCCCCAACTTACTATGGAAGATGTACCAAAAGTGATTGAATCTCCCTGAAAATATCCGGCCACGCATGGATTGCCACTACAATCAATAGCTACTCCATTCACCCTGTCATTACCTGCCCCTTTGGCTGTCTTTGCCCACACAGCAGTTCCGCTTGGATTGTATTTTGTTAGAAAAATTTTTGAATAGCCAACAGGGTTTGTCAATGTGATAGTGTCGAAATGCAAGGAAGAACTGCTATACCAGCCACCCAGATAAATATTCCCTGAAGCATCTAATGCAACAGCGTTTGCTTCATCATTACTTGTTCCCCCTACACTTTTTGCCCATTGAACTGTTCCGCTTGAATTATATTTTGCCAGAAAAATATCAGCATAACTTGTGGAGCCGGCATTTGTCAGTGTAGTGGTGCCAAATGAAATTGTTGAACTGTAATAGTAACCTGAGATAAAAATATTACCTGAGGCATCAACTTTTACAGAAGTTGCATTGTCAAATTTTGTTCCACCTGCACCCTTTGCCCATTGAACATTTCCATTAGAATCGTATTTTGCAAGAAAAATATCTGCTGTAGTAGTATCGGTATTTGTCAGCGTAACCGTACCGAAAGTGCAGGTATGACTTGAATAAGAACCGGTGATATAAACATACCCTGAAGCATCAACGGTGACACCATAAGCCATGTCATTACTTGTTCCTCCTGCTTTCTTGGCCCATTGTACAGTCCCTGTTGAATTATATTTTACGAGAAAAATATCAGAGTATAAATTTTGAGTGTTCGTTAATGAAGTGCTACCGAAAGTGCAGGTTGAGCCGTTAAAATATCCTGCTACATAAACATTCCCTGAAGCATCTACAGCAATTGCAGAAGCAATATCAATGCTTGACCCACCTGCCTTTTTTGCCCACTGCATTGTTCCGCCGGCATTGTATTTTGCAATAAAAATATCCGTTGCACCAGTATTCGTAAGTGAAGTAGAGTTAATTGTAAAAGTAGCGCTGCTAAATTGTCCGGCAACATAAGAATTTCCTGAAGCATCTGCAGTGATCGCATTTGCAAAATCATTGCTGCTGCCTGTTGCTTTGTTTGCCCAGAGCCAATTCGGGGATTGTGCAAAACTGAAAGAAGTTATAACTATGAACTGTAAGACAAATACTGTTGTGAGTGCATTGATTGTTTTTTTCATATACCTGATTAATTTCCAAAAGTACATTAATTATTTACAATATTGCTGAATTGTTTTAGATGCCGCTGTATCGCCTAGTTCATAAGCTTTTTGCCAATCTACACATGCCCCGTGGAAGTCATTTAATTTGTACTTTGCTACACCCCTGTTAAAGTAAACCATCGGGGAACTTTGACTGATCTGCAAGGCTTCCGAAAAATCATTCACCGCGCCCTGGTAATCATTCAGAAAGTTTGATTTTAAAGTGCCCCGGTTCACATAAGCGTCAAGATAATCAGGTTTTAATTTTATTGAATGATCAAAATCTTTCAATGCTCCTTCATAATCTTTTTGGTAAAGCTTTGCAAAACCTCTGTTCAGGAACGATTGCGGATTGTTGTCATTTAATGCGATCCCTTTGTTGAAATCCATCAGTGCATTTTCAAAATCATTTAAACCAAGATATGCATAGCCCCTGTTAAAATAAGCGAATGCATAATCTTTATCAATCTGCAAGGCTTCATTCAGATCAGTGATCGCGTCCTGATAATTTTTAAGCCCGTTCTCAATCATGCCCCTGTTGTTATGTGCAATTGAACTATGCGGAATGATCTTTATTGCTTCATTCATATCAGCCAAAGCCTCATCATATTTTTTCAAATAATACAATGACAGCCCTCTGTTTAAATAAGCAAGTTGATAACCGGGTTGCAACCTTACTGCTCTATCATAATCCCGGATTGCACCTGCATAATCTTTCATGTCGTTTTTCGCATTGCCCCTTTCCACATACGCCAGCGGATCGCCGGGATATTTATTTATAACATCCGTGAAAAGCGTAACACTGTCTTTCCAAACACTGCATCTGCTAAATGAAAAAACAGAAAGAAATATCAGGTAAGCAGTGAGAATAAAAATCATTGTGCTCTTCAATTTTTTTCTGTGTTCACAAACCCATTTATATGCCGAAGCGATGATGAAAAACAAACCTATGGAAGGAAGATAAACATAATGCTCGTTAATAATGCCATAAGAATTAGGAACAAGCTGAAGTACGAAGAAAATATTGATGCTGAAGAAAAGCAACCCGAAAGCAAGGATTTTATTTCCTTTTTTAGAAATTAAATAAGCTGAAATCAGCAAACCTGCAAGCAGTAAAGGGTACAAATAATATGCTGCTGACAATGCCTGTCCTGATTTTACCGGGTATGGATAAACAACTGAAAGACTAAAGGGAACAATTAGTTTTAAAACATAAACCAGGTATCCAAAACAAGCCAATATTGCTCTTTCATAAAATGGGATCTTGCCAATGATATCAGCCGTCACCCTATAATCGGAAGTCGTATTCTTTACCTTAAATGCAATGATCCCAAAAATCAACGATAGAATGAAAAAAGGAATTTTTTCAATGATCAGTTTCTTTGAAAATATTTTTTCGCCTCTGAGAAAGTCCAGTATTATCAGGGTTACCGGTAATGAAACTGCCTGCCCCTTCGAAAATAAGGACAAGACAAACAACAACAATGTGTAAAAATAAAATTTCCTTTTTGTGCCATCCATATACCTAATGTAGGTTATGCATGCTAAAATGAAAAAAACCGAATAAAGTATATCCCTTCGTCCGGCAATATAAGCTACCGATTCCACCTGCATTGCATGCACTGCAAAGAGGCAAGCAGTGATGAAGCCGACTTCAAACGAGCGACTGAGCCTGTAAATAAATAAAAAGACAAGGATAATGGTGAACAGATGAAGCAGTAAATTCACTACATGATATGAATAAGGGTTGAATCCTGCAAAGTAATAATTCAACGAGAATGTCAGACTTGTTAACGGTAAATACATCCCATGATTTTCGCCATGAAAAAAGGATGAGATGATATTCGCTTTAGTCAATTGCAAATGCGGATTACCTGTGACATACACATAATCATCCCAATTATTAAAACTGCCCGATAATGAAGGAAAGTATATAACGACTGTTGTTACCAACAATAATAAAACCAATGAAAGCTGCACAGTGGTCAATGGTGTCGAGCTTTTTAAAAAAAATATTTTCATCTTCTTCATACCTTCTTATCTGTTACCCTTAAAGGAAATGTACAATAATCCTCGATTTTCCGGGATTTGTAAATTGGGCAAATATACAAAGTCTTAATAACTGGCATCATTCGGGCACAAAAATCCTTGATTTAAGTAAATACCTTCCTCAAATTTAACCTCCATAGCCGGAAAAATTATTCTCTTTTTAATAAAGTTCTCCCAAACTTCTCCTATTTTTGTATTGTCAAACACAAAGCTCATGAAAAGAAAAAACCTGTTATTATCAACAGTGTGCTTGTTTATCACTGTCGGATTTTCAAATACTATACTTATGAAATGCAAATCAGAAACCAGACAACAATCAATCACAGTCACAAGTACAGCGTTTGCTGAATCAGGAATGATACCCTCGAAATATACATGCGACGGAGTGAATGTGTCGCCTCCGCTTTCCTGGAGCAAAGGATCTGACAGTACAAAAAGCTATGTTCTGATTTGTGATGATCCCGATGCTCCTGCAAAGACGTGGTTGCATTGGGTATTATACAACATCCCTTTGTCAACAACTTCCTTGCCGGAAAATGTTCCTGCAACTGAAACTGTGCTTTCAACAGCTCTGAATGGTACCAATGATTTTAAGACTTTAGGTTATGGCGGTCCCTGTCCTCCCGGAGGAACACACAGATATTTCTTTAAAATCTTTGCTCTTGATTGTTTGTTGAATCTGAAAGCAGGAGCCACTGCTGACACTGTTACAGGTCTGATGAAAGACCACGTTCTTGCCTCAGGAATTCTTATAGGTAAGTATCAGCGAAAATAAACTGCTACTATTTCCTGCCACAGCTACTGCCACTGCTTCTACTACTCGTTCTTCAACTCCTCCAGTTTGCTTTCCAGAGCTGAGCCTCTGAGTCCGATAGCAAGAATTGTTCCGTCTTTATCAATCAGGAAATTGTAAGGTATAAAGTTAATTCCATAGGCTACAGCAGCAGCATTACTCCAGAATTTAAGGTCGCTTACCTGGTACGGCCATGCAAGACTATCCTTTGCAATTGCGTTTTTCCAGGCAGTTTTTTCCTTGTCAAGCGAGACACTGAAAACTGTGAATCCTTTAGCTTTTACTTTTTTGAATTTTGTGTCTTTATATTTCTTGTAAGCTGCCACCACATTTGGATTTTCAGCGCGGCACGGACCACACCATGAAGCCCAGAAATCAATTAATACAAGCTTGCTTTTGATAGAATACAAGGAAATCAATGAGTCATTAGGGTTTTTCATTGAAATTTCAGGAGCTTTATCTCCTACACTTATTCCGGATTTTGTTGATGTTGACATTGCCTTATCATTATTGAAAATAAATGCTGAAGCCAAAGCTAAACATAGAACTCCAATGAGTACCGGAATATAAATTGTTCTTTTCATACAGGGATTTTTTTGCAAAGTTAATAATATTTTAATTCGATTTTTTCTTAAAAATTCTCAGTAATTGTTAACAATAATTATGCCTGATATTAATTGCCTGTTGATAGAAAACTATTGAATGTGTCATTAAAGCTAATGAATGAACTTTCTTTTTGAGTTTTTCTATTCATTACCTTATTGAATTCAAAAAAACAATAGCTTTGTGTCCTGGAAAAATGCTTGATGTATCAACCTTTACAAATACTTATTAATGGCAGGTTCCTTTGTCAAAAAGCCACAGGCGTGCAGAAATATGCGCTTGGGATTTCACTTGCATTACAAAAAAAACACACTGAGATTGTCGTTGTTTGTCCAAACAACACAAAGGATCTTTATGGACTGAAAGTAAAAAAAACAGGTTATGGCAATGGATTCTTTTGGGAACAGATATGGCTCCCTTTCTTTTTATTGTTTCATAAAAAATCATTGCTTATCAACTTTTGCAACACTGCTCCTTTGCTGGTAAAAAACCAGATCGTCACCATTCACGATCTTGCATTTCTGAAAAACAACCAGTGGTTCAGTTCATCGTTCAGGCGCTGGTATAATTTTCTCATACCGCGTTTATGCCACCGGTCACTCAAAATACTTACCGTTTCTGAGTTCATCAAAAAAGAAATTAGTGTTGAATTTAAAATTTCAACTGGAAAGATCGGTGTAGTTCCCAATGGAATTCCCTCCATCGAATTTAATGACGAACGGCCATTTCCTTTCAGATATTTATTTTTGACAGGTGTCTTTAATCCCAGGAAGAACACGACTTTCATCCTTTCTCAATTAGCCGATTTGAAAAAAAGAAACTATCACATTGTAGGCGTTGGGGCAGATGATGATATCTATAGCAAAACTGAATTCCCAAAGGATGAAAATTTGCATTTGTTCCAATATGTTGACGACAGGCAGTATTATACTTTTATGAAACATGCGGATGCACTTATTTTCCCATCCGGCTATGAAGGTTTCGGTATCCCGGTTCTTGAAGCACTCATTTTGGGCACACCTGTCATCCTTCCGGATCTGCCTTTGTACAGAGAATCTTTTGGCGAACTTCCTTTATATTATGTTGCTGATGAGCCAAATTCGTTTCGTTCGGCTCTGGAAAAAATATATTTTCACCCATTATCAACAATTGAATCCAATAATCTGAAAAATAAATTTAATTTTGACAATTCGGCTGATGCATTACTTGAGGTCGTAAATGATCTCAAAAACGGCTAATATTCTAACTTAAAAAAACGAAAGGAAATGCCAAAGATAGCTTTGGTTCATGATTGGTTCAACGAAGCCGGCGGGGCTGAAAAGGTCGTCAGGGAAATTTTGCATTGTTACCCTGAAGCGGACGTTTTTTGCCTTTTTGATTTCTTTGATCAAACCAACCGGGATTATTATTTGTTTGGTAAAAAAACCCACACCAGCTTTATTCAGCATTTTCCACTGGTCCGTCAAAACTACCGCACCCTCTTTCCTTTTTTCCCTAAAGCTATCGAAAGCCTCGATCTGAAAGACTATGACATCATTATTTCATCTTCATCCTGTGTTGCAAAAGGAGTGAAAAGAAAGGAAGGACAATTGCACATTTCTTATTGTCACAGCCCAGCACGTTATGCATGGGATTTAAAGGAAGAATATTTGCGCGTAACCAAATCTCCCATTGCCAAATCTATTCTGAAATATTTCTTTGAAAAGTTGCGTAAATGGGATTTGAAAAGCAGTGACAGGGTTGATTTTTTTATTGCCAATTCAAGTTTTGTGCAGGACCGTATTCAAAAATTTTTCCACCGTAAAAGCACCGTCATTTACCCACCGGTGAATGTTGAAATGAAGACTACTTTTGGTGAAAGAAGCAATGAATACATCACTGTTTCGAGATTGGTTACTTACAAAAATGTTGACCTCATTGTTGAAGCTTTTCGTCAAATGCCCGAGCTAAAACTTGAGATAGCAGGGGATGGGCCTATGAGAAGAAAAATTCTGAAAAATCTGCCTCCGAATGTAACCTACCTTGGTTATGTGGATGATGAAACAAAACAAAAAAAGATCTCCAAGGCGAAAGCTTTTGTGGCAGCCGCTACCGAAGATTTCGGAATTTCAATCGTCGAAGCTCAGTCCTACGGCACTCCGGTCATCATTCCTTCACTTGGTGGATATAAAGAAACTGTAAACACTGATACAGGTGTTTTTTTCCATCAAAAAACTGTTGACAACATGGTTGCCGCCATTCGTGAATTCCACAACAACAATAAAGAGTTCCGTCGTGAGCATTTTGAAAATAACATAAAACCATTCAGCATAGAGAGATTTCGCAGTGAATTCAAGGCTTTCGTTGATGATAAAATTGACAAACATATTGCCAGTAAACAACAATAAAGTGAACCGGCTTCACTTGCTGACAACCGCGTTTTTTCTTGCTTTGTTCACTTTTCCGGTTTTACCCCTCAAAGTGACCAATATTCTGTTAATGTCTCTTGCTGCTTTCACTTTATTTTCTTTTTTTCTTAAACCTTTTCCGGTAGGCAAACTAATACTCCGAAACCTGGTTTTTGTAATTCCCTTCCTTCCTTACCTGGTTGAGTTATGCATCTCAGGCTTCAATCCCGCTGCCCGTTTTGAGTTCGAAAAAAAGATTCTATTTTTCACTGCACCTTTGATCATTCCACTTTTTATGAAGGTCACAGGTTTTAAAAATTACAGACTTGCATTTTTAATTTTCTCTTTCTCTGTAGTCGCATTAACCATTTATACTTTCTCATTGGTGTTCATAAAAGGAATACCGTTTGCCGATACTGCCTATGAGAATGGCGCTTTTATTTTCAGAGATTCTTTCGAAAAATTTTCCGGTTTGCACCCTACATATTTTTCAATTTTTGCACTCACCTCTGCATGTTTTTTATGCTTTGCTTCTGATTCAAGATCCACAGCTTTTCGTGTGTCCTGCTACGTTTTGGCTGCTCTTCTTTTCGTTGCTGTTTTGTTAGTGGCAGTACGCATCGCATTCATCACAGCTGCCGTTTTTCTTTTGGTATGGATCATCAAAAGCAAATTGTCTTTAAAAGGAAAGTTCTCAATGGGTGTTTCCGTTGTGGCGGTGATGCTGCTGTTGTCTGTCTGCCTTCCTTCACTGAAAAACAGGTTTAGCGAAATTGGCTCCTCAGCTACCACAGGTTCACTGGATGAAAATACCGTTTCTCAGCGAATGATGATACTGCATTGTTCCTTGCAAGTGTTTTCCGACAACATTTGGACTGGTACCGGCAGCCGGCATTTCCAGGAAAAGCTAAATGATTGTTACAATTCGCAGGGTTGGACAATGAGTACCCAACGTAATTTCAACCCGCATAACCAGTTTTTGTCTGAAGGCGTCAATTATGGAATATTTGCTTTATTGGTTTTCCTTGCCTGCCTCTTCATCATATTCCGCAGGGTTTTCAGGATGGATGAGGGATTGTATTTCAGCATTGCTATAATTCTTTTTTTCCTCAGCGAATCTATGCTCGAAAGGCAAATGGGCGTTTATTTCTTTGGACTCATTGCAATTCTTATTTACAATCTTCAGATCAGTAATGGACATGCAAGTGAGTGATTTTTTCTCCCTGCATACATTGCGGCCTTGCAAGACCTCTCATTTGACTTCAGTTGAAAATTTGATTAACTTTGTGACAGATCAAAAATTAATTCAAAAAGTCTAACCATAACAACATCTCACAACATTATGAAAACAGGTTCCATTAAACAAAATACAACATTTGAAGCTGCTCCGATAGATGTCTATAATCTCATCATGGATGAAAAGAAGCATGCAGCATTTACAGGCACTGCTGTAAAAATGAGCAATAAAATAAATGGCAAATTCAACATTTTTGATGGATACTGTCATGGTTACAACATCGAATTGATTGAAGGAAAAAAGATAGTTCAGGCTTGGCATTTTGCCGAGGATGGTTAGCCCGACGATCATTTCAGCATTTGCACTTTCCTTTTCGAAAAGGTTGGAAATAAAACAAAACTAATTTTTCAGCAAACTGACATCCCTGAACACAAAGTCGAAGAACTTAAAGAGGGTTGGAAACAATATTACTGGAAGCCAATGAAGAAATTTCTTTTGAGAAAGTAAACCTGTTTAATATTGCAGATGTTGTTCGGACACGTTTCCCAACGCGTTCACTATGCAAAAAATCCCGAAGGGATTTAACATGAATAGTAAAAATAATTCCGGGGTACAACAACCCTGAAGGGGTTGAATATTATTCATCGTCTGCAATCACTTCGTTCGGGCGCATTTCCCAACGCGTTCGCATTGCAACTTTACATTGTTCGGGCGCGTTTCCCAACGCGTTCACTATGCAAAAAATCCCGAAGGGATTTAACATGAATAGTAAAAATAATCCGGGGTACAACAACCCTGAAGGGGTTGAATATTATTCATCGTCTGCAATCACCTCGTTCGGGAGCTTTTCCTAACGCGTTCGCATTGCAACTTTACATTGTTCGGGCGCGTTTCCCAACGCGTTCACTATGCAAAAAATCCCGAAGGGATTTAACATGAATAGTAAAAATAATCCCGGGGTACAACAACCCTGAAGGGGTTGAATATTATTCATCGTCTGCAATCACTTCGTTCGGGCGCTTTTCCTAACGCGTTCGCTTCTCAAATCTTAAAATACTTCACCACCCTAACCCCATATTCTGCCCCATTCCCCTGAACCGGAGAAACAATAATATTCCATGAAGTTTTCTTCTTTCCCCCATTAAAAAACGAGGTATAAAGCAGTATAGCATTCGTAATAATTGTCGCCGAACCCGCACCAATATTCACCAAATTCAATGTTGATAAATTTGCACCTGATTTGTATAGCCCATAAGCCACCTGTATTGCACCCGTTGCCAAAGCGCTGTAATGAACATATTGTGTCTGCCATTTTGGTGTTATCCCTGATGCATTCAAAGCTGTCAATACTGCGTTGACGGAAGTCAGAATAATTGTACCCGTTTGATAATTTACGTTTGCCCCAAACACGTTATTATTGTTCGTTTGCGCCTTGCTTTTACCCATGATCAGTGCAAAAGCGAGGAGTATGAAGATTATTTTTTTCATTTAATTTGTTTAAGTAATATTATTACTGGCTGTTTCTCAATAAAAGATTATAAAATGACAATGCTCAAAATTAAAAAATGACGGTAGATGCAAAGGTAACCAATAATTACAAAAGGATTAATGATCGGAACCGCCCACTCTTCTTTCGTTTTCTCATCCCCCATTTCCCAACATCCAACATCCAACATCCAACATCCAACATCCAACATCCAACATCCAACATCCAACATCCAACATCCAACATCCAACATCCAACAACTAACAACTAACCACAAACTCTTCAAACCCTTCCTACCCCACATTCTTTCCCATTTCCACCGCCTTCACCATCGCATCACTTTTCTTTATATCGCCCACTTCCCATGCTCCGGTTCCATAGATGATCCCCATTTCTTTTGGCCCCGTCAGGCAGGAAGTGAAACCCCTGAATTCTTCAATTGTTCTTTCCAATGCTGGTTTGCTTTTGACAGCAGCAGTCACAATGAAATAAAAATCCTTGTTCGTGATCTCCGTATAGCGTGCACAGCATCTGTCAATAAATGTCTTCATCTGACCGCACATGGTGTAGAAATAAACAGGTGTTGCCATCACGATCACATCCGAAGCGATCATTTTCTCCAGCAATTCATTCATGTCGTCCTTTTGCGAACAACTTTTCCCTTTAAAGCAACTTCCGCAACCCGTGCAATAATTGATGTTTTTATTCCTCAGAAAAATCTTTTCTGTCTGATGTCCCGCTTCCATTGCACCTTTTGCAAACTCGTCACACAGCACATCTGAATTCCCGCCTCTCCGCGGACTTGACGATAACACTAAAACTTTCTTACTCATTTTTTCTAAAATTATTATACGGTTTCACCCACCTCTTTCAGCGCTCAAACCTTCATCCTCCGCCAACAACTAACAACTAACAACTAACAACTAACAACTAACAACTAACAACAAACAACAAACAACTAACAACTAACAACAAACCACAAACCACAAACCACAAACCACAAACCACAAACCCTCTTCTACCTGTTTATCAATTTTGCCGCACTGTCTGGATACCTGTTTCCCTGCACCTGTATCTTAGCTGCCGCTGTTTCCAGTTCATGAAGCTCATCCTCATTCAACACTATTGCTGCTGCACCCAGATTTTCATCCAGACGATCCAGCTTTTTTGTACCCGGTATTGGTACTATCCATGGTTTCTGTGCCAGCAGCCATGCCAGCGCTATCTGTGCCGGTGTTGCATTTTTGTGCAATGCAACCTTTGCAAGCAGGTCAACCATTGCCATGTTTGCTTTCCTGTTTTCAGGCGAAAAACGCGGAACGGTACTACGGAAATCTGTCTTGTCAAAACTTGTGTTTTCATTGATCTTTCCCGTAAGGAACCCTTTTCCCAGCGGACTGAAAGGCACAAATCCAATTCCAAGTTCTTCCAGTGTTGGTATAATTTCAGCTTCCGGCTCTCTCCACCACAGCGAGTATTCACTCTGAAGGGCAGTAACCGGTAGCACTGCATGTGCACGGCGTATGGTTTTAGCGCCTGCTTCCGACATGCCGAAGTGTTTCACTTTTCCTTCCCTTATCAGGTCTTTCACTGCTCCCGCAACATCTTCAATCGGCACTTCCGGATCAACGCGGTGTTGATAGAGAAGGTCAATTGCATCTATCCTCAGTCGTTTCAGCGATGCTTCTGCAACCTGTTTGATGTGTTCCGGACGGCTATCCAATCCTATCCATTGCGGGCCACCTTTCGGATCAACTTTGAAACCAAATTTAGTAGCTATAACAACCTTATCACGAAAAGGAGAAAGCGCTTCTCCAACGAGTTCTTCATTTACAAAAGGTCCGTAAACCTCGGCAGTATCAAAAAAAGTAACACCGCGTTCAACGGCTGCCCGTATCAGTGCAATCATTTCCTTCTTGTCGCCTGCAGGTCCCAAACCAAAACTCATTCCCATGCAACCAAGCCCCAATGCCGAGACTTCCAGGTTGCTATTTCCCAATTTACGTTTTTGAATTTTTGTTTCCATCATCACACAATTTTAAATTAAATGCAAAGTTATTTCATTACGATACGCCATTTACATTACCTCCAATAGTGATAACATTTTTTACCAATTTCCGTTGTCGCGCGTTTCAAACGCGTGCCCCCAATATTTTCTATTTTCTATTTTCTATCATCTATCATCTATCATCTATTTTCTATCATCTATTTTCTATTTCTTACTCAAAGCCTCCGTTGTCGCGCGTTTCAAACGCATGCCCCCAATATTTTCTATCATCTATCATCTATTTTCTATCATCTATTTTCTATTTCTTACTCAAAGCCTTCATCCAAATCCTCACATCCTTTAACGGCCTGTCATTGCTATCACATTTCATCGAAGCAATCTTATCCACCACATACATGCCACTGATAACTTCCCCAAACACCGTATAGGCCCCATCCAGATGCGGCGATCCGCCTATCGTTTTATAAACTTCGCGTTGATGCGCTGACAATTTCCACGGTTTTGTTTTTGCATAAGCGGCATCAACCTCGCCTTTGTATTTGGCCAGCATCACGTAGATGTCTGCAACATCATGCTGCTCCATTAATTTTTGAAACTTCTTTAATTCTGTGGAGTCTTTTTGCTTTTTAAGAATATCTATCAGGATAAAGGACTTTGTGTAGCGCTCTCTTTTCATTTCAGCCGAATCAAGACCTGCATCTGTGAATTTCTTTCCCTGCACTATATAAAACTGGCATGCTGACGAATATTTTTTCGGGTTTACATCATCACTTTCGCGTGCTGCTGCAAGGGCGCCGCGTTTGTTCAGGTATTCATCCACAAATTCAGGAGCTAATTTGTAAGTGGTATCACCATCCCCCAGCAACTGACCCTGCGTTGCATATTTTGAAACAGGGTCGCCTGCCTGTATCATGAAATTATGGATCACCCTGTGAAAAAGTGTGCTGTCGAAAAACCTGCTTTCAACCAGCTTCATGAAATTTTCACTGTGTTTCGGAGTTTTATCATACAACTTCACTTCAATAACCCCATAAGGAGTGTGAATTGCCACAATATTCTCCTTCGCTTTCGGACTGCACGCTCCCAGCAGCCATACCAACGCTGATAAAAAAAATATTTGTTTCATAACATAAATTTTAAGAAATTCTGATTCATAATACTGATGTTGCGCAAAACCTTATTTTCTTTTCATTTTTCAACCTTAGTAGAAAAATAATAAGAGAGAAAAATAACCTTATTACCTTATTGCAGCTGAATAAGGTAATAAGGTTGGGGGTTGTGGCTTTTATCATTTCTACTAAGGTTCGAGTATGAAAAATAAGGTTATTTCACCCTTGTGTAACATGAACTAATAAGCACAATTTAGCGCATTCTGACTAATGACTAATGACAAATGGCCCTCAATGACGCGCAAAATGACCCAATGACCAATGACCAATGACTATTGACCAATGACCAATGACCAATTAGCCAATGACCATTGACCATTGACCAATTTTATTCTTTTATTATTTTCTTTTCCACACTCCATCCTTCTCCCGAAACCCTCACAAAATACATTCCCGTAGGCAGCGCTGTGATGTCAATTTCATTGCTATGATTATCCTGTTGCAGCACACAGCTTCCGTAATCATTGTAAACTTCGATGGTTTTTATTTTCGATCCCTCGCAGATTATCTGATAATTTCCGTGACCCGGGTTTGGGTATATATTCAGATGAAAATTCATGCTTTGATGTTCTGTTATCCCTGCAAAAGCGCTTAGAGGAGCCCTGAACACACCGTTTCTTGTCCCTGCAAAAATGTAGCTCCCGAAAACATTAAATGAAAGAACTTCCAGGTCAGTCAATCCGGTATTCACAGCCATCCAGCTTGCGGCATTGTTGTTCGAAAAAAATACGCCCCCATTGAGACCGCCGGCAAACAGGCTTGTGCCATTTGCAGCAAGCGCCTGTGTATGCAGGTCTGTTAATCCCGTATTTACTGCCGTCCAGTTTGTGCCACCGTCGCTTGATTTGAAAACACCGAGGCCAAGATCGCCGGCATAGATATCCGAGCCAAGCACAGCAAAGGATTCGAAATCGGAATTGTACATTGTAGGCAAACCTGCAGTAACTTCAGCCCAGCTTACACCATTGTTGGTAGTCCGATAAACGCCCAGTCCGCTTGAAAATATGGAGGACCCAAGTTGTGCAAATGAATAAAAATCCACCTGCATAAGGCCGGTGTTCACTGCCGACCAACTTGTGTAGCTGCCGGTGGAGAGGAAAACGCCCGCTTCGGTGCCTGCAAAAAGGTTGCTGCCGCTTGCAAAAAGAGCATACACAGATGTCCCCAGTGAAGTATCCAGGCCGGTTTTGGTTCTTGTCCAGAGTGCGCCGTTGTTGGTTGATTTGAATATTCCGTGGCTTGTTCCTGCAAACAGCGTTGTTCCGATTACAGCCATTGCTTCGATATCTGTGTTTGTTAGACCTGTGCTTACAGGCGACCAGTTTGCGCCATTGTCTGTGGTGACATACACACCGGCGCTGGTTCCTACAAAGAGGTTTGTGCCTATTGAGGCAAAACATTCAAACTCGTCAGTCGTTGGAGTTTGCAAACCTGTGTTGACTGCTGTCCATTGAGCATTTGCCACATTGTAAAATGTAAACAATGCAAATAATAAGATTGTAATTTTTTTCATGGTGTTTTATTTTGTTTTTAAAAAAGTTTTACCCTGCCGGGAGTTTGCAGGTATTGTTTTATTTAATGTTGAAATAAGAAAGTTGTTTGCAAAAATAATGAAAAAACTCAATGCGCCACCCCCGACAGGTACCGAAATTTCAGGATGTAATCCCTGTCGTTATATTATAAGGATTTGCAATCCGAACACCATAAAACTATCCCCCTCCCAAAAATTCCAATCC